>Ga0307974_1000532_pt1 | contig 23689 bp, 28 predicted proteins | sample OrgLakmetagen784_FD_201812 | JGI IMG/M metagenome (GOLD analysis project Ga0307974, IMG submission 201812) | Saline water microbial communities from Organic Lake, Antarctica - #784 | ecosystem: Environmental > Aquatic > Non-marine Saline and Alkaline > Saline | place: Antarctica: Organic Lake... | reverse complement strand
GGGTCACTACACTGTGGGGGGTCACTACACTGTGTGGGGTCACTACACTGTGGGAGGTCACTACACTGTGGGGGGTCACTACACTGTGGGGGGTCACTACACTGTGGGGGTCCACTACACTGTGGGGGGTCACTTCACTGTGGGGGGTCACTACACTGTGTGGGGTCACTACCTGTGGGAGTGGTGGTGGAGATGTACGGTACCCGGTACCAAAGTGGCTACATTTCCTTAATTATTTTTCACCGCCTGCGTAGTTTTTACTGTTTTCCTCAAGATTTCTGCCCCTATCCCAGTTCAGCACTGCTCTCTGCCCGTACGACAATGGCGTCCCCGCTTTTCTACCACCCAGGGGTTTCTCAGATCTCCATCATTAGGGTCGTCAGTGTAAATTTAGATCTCCAACACAAGGGGTCATTAGTTCTCCATTTGGGGTCATGAAATATGCAAATCACCCCACTATTGTAATATTTACCCTGCTATTGTAATAACCAGCTTGTTCCTCAAAGTTAAACGTGGGGCATAGAAAAGCAGCTGCCTTGTCCTCCATAAATACGCACAGCTCCCCTCTCCAACCCCAAACCTTGTACCTGACCCTCCAGTTTTGAGTGTTGAATTCCGACCTAGTGCCTCCAACTCCAATCTTGTGCCTGACCCTTCAATCTTTAACGCTCGATGCCAAGCTTGTGCTTCGAATTCCAAACCCCAAGATCATGCCTGCCCCTGAAATTACAGCCTCTATGAAAAGGACCTTCCCCCAGACATGAAGTACCACCACATTCGGTTGGTTGCAAAAGGTACGTGAACACACACAGACATACAAACACACACGTGATGGCGTTTGTAGTATATTTATTATAAGTATCACTATTTCTATCCGGATAGACGTATCCGACGCCTAATGCATCTTTAATATATAATAAAGTGGGGTCCTTTTGTGAAATACCAGTACTCAATTGATAAGAGGTTTGATTACAGTTTACAGTACCTTCAGCATCAAAAAATCCAGATATCCATGAAATATCTGCGCTTTTCCAGATATTTAGCTGCGTCTTTGCTTTCATTTTATTCAGCAAGTTTTACGAGGTAAAGAAAAAGAACACTCGCACAGGCGGCCAAAAGCACTCTCCATTGTAATTGCAGCCTCGTTAATGTCTCTAAAGATTTTTTTATTCCTTTTGCTCTTGCAAAGACTGCCTAAGTATTGCAGAACATAGCGCTTTGCAATAGTGCGCAGCTATGAGTATGTGCGCGTGGTTGTGCAGTGCATTTGTCACAGCGTATGGGCCTTTAAACCAATGCACCTGCAATTGATAACACACTTTTCATCTTTATATCTTCTTGCGCCTGACCGTGATCACATCTTCTCCTTTTATCTCCATTTTGACGATCTAATCGCGGCTGTGTTTTGGTACAGTTATGTCCTCTGCATAAAATCATTCTTGAAAACTTGGGATGGTTGGATTTTAGCGCGCTGTGTATTTGCTGGATACGATGAAAAGAATTCCATTACGGGATTAATTTGTCTGTTAAAAAGCTTGAGTCCGCATCTTCCTGATTTGAAAAACGAAAAAAGAGGAAAACAGAAACATTACGCAGGTAGTGAAATTCTTCCCGATGTCAAGTGCTCCCTGTCATTTCAATGAAAGAATAAAGAATGGAAATGTCTCTGATGAGTGGTAGCCCCTATGGCATTTTGATGTCTTGCCCCCGGCCCTACGGGTAAAACTAATAACGACAATGACGCTGGTAGAAAAAACGTGTTTCGCATGAACCGCTTCCAACTTCGGTCTTCGTCTAGTAGCTCTAGCTCACCAATAATGCTTCTCATGTGTGATAATGATTGCAGTCATACCACCCCTTGAGTTTGTTGCCGAGGTACGTCAAGTCGCAGAAGCCTTCCTCGCTCAGCGCAGCAGCCCTAACGAGCTGATCGCAATCCACTGTGCTTACGGTGAGCGGGTGTGACCTGTATATGAATGCGCGCATGCATGTTCGTAATTTCAATAGTGCATTATGTTATTAGGTTCAAATTTTCAAATAGATTAAAACATGGTTATCATATTGTATGCACTATCATATTGTATGCACAAAGGGTTGTAGGAACGCAGGCCTCCTTCACTCAGCGCAGCGGCCCTAACAAGCACACACACACACACACACACACACACACACACACACACACACACACACACACACACACACACACACACATACACACACACGCACACACGCACACACACACATACACACACACAACAAGATCTGATCAGAGATCCAACTTCCATGATTGCGCATTACCTTGAGAAAAGTAGCATTTCCTGTAGTCCCCGTTTGGCTGCCCTTGAATGCATGAAAGTACATTCTCTCAAAGTGTGCACGTTCTCTCATAGTGTGCACATTCTCCTTAGTGTGCACATTATCTCATAGTGTGCACATTCTCGTTAGTGTGCACATTCTCTCATATCTCATATTGTGCACATTCTCTCATAGTGTGCACGCCCATAATGTGCACGCCATAGTGTGCACGCCCAATTTTGTCGTTAGAAAATATAAAGCAAGCAGGCTGCTGTTCAGCTCCCCACATAAACTGAGAACAATGGCTTGATTGGTGCCGAAGCATTGTGCAACTCTGACACCAAAGCTTTGCCTTTAGAACACCTTTGCCTTTACAACACCTTTGCCTTTAAAACACCTTTGCCTTTAAAACACCTTTGCCTTTACAATACCTTTGCCTTTAGAACACCTTTGCCTTTACAACACCTTTGCCTTTACAACACCTTTGCCTTTAAAACACCTTTGCCTTTACAACACCTTTGCCTTTACAACACCTTTGCCTTTAAAACACCTTTGCCTTTACAACACAGCGCAGCTGCAGTTCTGACAGTTTGATAATCGCTTGCCTGCTCTCAGGCTTCAACCGCACAGGGTTTGTGGTGGTGTCGTACCTCTGTGAAATGAGAGGGCTGCGTTTGCCGGAGGCGCTGCAAATCTTTGCCCGATCAAGGTATGTTTTTCCTCATTGCCTTGCTTACCAGAACAGGTGTGATGCAGGTTTTGTGGTGGTGTTGTGCCTCTGCAAAATGAGGGGGCCGCGTTTACCGGAGACGCTGCAGATCTTGAACGGTCAAGGAATGTAATGTTGATTTTCATATTATTGCTAAATAGAACAGATGCCATGCAGATTTTGTGGTCGAATCTTGCTTTGAGCATTGCAAAGGCTCAGCTTGCCGGTGGCGCTGCGTGTCTTTGCCCGATCAAGGATTGGAATGTTTTTTTCGATTTGCTAATCAGGACAGCCTCACATAAATGGAGGGTACAGCAGGTTTGTGTTGTTATTGTACCTCTATGAGTAATGAGGGCTGGCTGAATCTGCCAAAGGTGCTACATGACATGTCTGCTCAGGTCAGCATGACATGTCTGCTCATGTCAGCATGTTTGCTCAGGTCAGGTCAGGTCAGCATGATATGTCTGCTCAGCTCAGCATGTCTGCTCAGGTCAGCATGTCTGCTCAGGTCAGCATGCTTGCTCAGGTCAGGTCAGGTGCTCAGGTCAGGTCGGGTCAGGAAAAAAAAATAATCAGGTGCTTAGGTGCTCTTGTCAGCATTGTGGTTGTACCAAAAATGTTGCTTATAGCAGAGGTGGTCTTACAAGGCGTACTGTGGTGCCTCTTAAGATGTGAAGATGGATCAGGTCCAGAAGCGGTGCTTGCTTTTGCCTGGTTCAGTTGAATTAGTTGTTGCAGCAATCCCAATCAGCGTAAGTGTGTACGATCGTTGGACGCCTGAATGGTCTGCTTACGGACTTGCGTCACTTGAAGGCAAGTACTTGTTGTGTGCGCTTTTTTGTGTGTCACTGTTGCACTCCCTGCATTTGTGTGTCACTTGACTGAGTACTTGTTGTGTGCACTTTTTTGTGTGTCTATATTGCATTCCCTGCAGTACACCATTTTATGGCAGTTTCCACAGTATTGCGTGTTTTGCAGTGTGCCGCTTCTTGCAGTATGGCGCTGTTCAGAGTGTGGCACTGTTTGCAGTATGGCGCTTTTTGCTGTGTGGGGCTTTTCGCTGTGTGCCACTTTCCGCAGTGTGCCACTTGTCACTGTGAGAAACAGCCCTCGTGTACAGAGCCTTATGTAGCAAACTCAACACTATGAATTATTTACCGCCACTGCTCTCCCTACCTGCTCATTATTCTGAAGCAAACGTCGCACCTTTGTTACCAAGTCGCCTGGTGTGAAGCACAAGATCGTTCTTCAATGGGCTCACAAATGCTGTGGATCCTTCACCTCCCACCGTTATGTTCAGCAAACCTCGCACCTTCTTTTGCTTTTTAATGTCGCCTGGTGTGAAGCACATATTCGATCCTCAATGAGCTCAACAACTGCTGTGGATCCTCCACCTCCCACCACTATGTTAAGCACACCTCGCACCTTCTTTTGCTTTTTTAAGTCGCCTGGTGTGAAGCTCAAAGCCTTCCTCAATGAGCTCAACAACTGCTGTGGATCCTCCACCTCCCACCACAAACTTACAGCAAACCACTTTCTCCTTTTGCTCTTCCAGGCCGCCTGGTGTAAAGCACGAAGCCTTCCTCAACGAGCTCAACAAACGCTACGCATCCCAAAGCTCTTCAACCAAAGAGGGAGCCCCCACCGCCCCGACCTTCCGTCAAATTAGGCATTCTGAACCGGCTAGCCTCCCCTACACCCCTCCCCTCATCACCACCCCAGAAGCCCACACAGCACATCTCAGCACACCACACGCACATAGACCCTCCCCCCAACCAAGCCCCCCAATATCCCCTGTCATTTGCACGCATAGAGCACACACACCCACGCAAATACCCTCCCGCACGCGTGCTGGACGCGTGCCCGTGCCCCTGTCAGCCATATGCTCTCAGCAGTGGGCGGCACACGCGTCAACACACCCCTTATACAAGTATGTAATCTTGAAATAAGTTTTAGCCTGAAATGTGCGTGTATGTAATTCTTATACAAATGTGTAATTTTAAAAAGTTTTAGCCTGAAATATGTGTGTATGTGCCCTTCTGGGCTGTGTAGATTGTGTGCCTGTGTGGGCTTACACTCATTTGGGCTGTGGCCTTAATCGCGTGTGACCTCAAACCTGAGTGAGATCTCATTGTGATCTCGATGTGGTTTTTGCAACATCTGTGTCATCTGCTTCTATATAACTACAACGCTCTGAATGCAGGTGTGTTTTTTCAAAGTGACCCTAACTTGTGAATTTCACGACACCTGGGTCATCAGGACACTAATGCAATTCGTTGCAGGTCTTCTTCACACTGCTGTTGCTGTTGCTGCTGCTGCTGCTGCTGCTGCTGCTGCTGCTGCTGCTGCTGCTGCTGCTGCTGTAGATGATGTTTGCGCAGCAAAAACTTGGCTGGCTTGTCCTGCTTTGCGTACCAGTATCCAATATGTCTTAAATTAACCTGATTAAAACAAATTTTAAACGCTTGAATCAATCTACCACAACAGAAAGGCACGCGTACCTTAGTCTGGCTGTGTGCACCACCCACGTGTTTGAGTGCTCTGGCCATTTCATCATAAAACATGAAACACATGCATTTGCACGCACCTTATTTTGGCTGTGTTCACCATTCACGTATTTGAGTGCTCTGGCCACTTCATTATAAAACATGGAACACGCGCATGTGTGCAGTGCATTTCAGAGCTGCACTTCTGTGGCAAGCTCAGTGGAGGAGACTCTGTCTGTACAAGGAAGTGTTAGTAGCAACAAAGACGCTCAACACCAGCAGCAACAGTACCAGCACCAGCAACAAACCCAGCAGCACCAGCACCAGAACCAATACCAGATCTGGCAGCGGCCTCTCTCCTTACCCCAGCAGCACCACCAACACCACCTCCACCCGCAAGCAGATGTGAGTGCCACATCACAGGGGGGAGGGGCCGCACCACACACGGGTGGATCCGCCATCCTCCCACGTACCACTGCCCACTCTCGTGCTCCGTCGGAGTTCAGCTGTGTTCCCCTTAGTCCTCGAGACGGTATGCCACAGCGAGAAGGCATCGGAAAAACAGGTGGTGGTGGTGATGTAGATGGTGGTAGCTGTGGTGGTAGTGGGGGTGCAGCTCCACTTGGCCTAGGCTATTGCAGTGGCGGCTCAGTGCTGCCTGGCCAGGAGCAAAGTTTTGCAGACAAGGGAGACAGAGCGAAGGTCGGGGAGCCAAGCCCTCAGGTCGGCGACGGACTTGAAAGTGCGCCATCCAATGCAAGCAGCATTGGAAACTGGCTGGACGACTACCTCAATCAGCAGTGAGTGCCAACAGCTTGTGTTGGTGTCATTGGTGTTGGTGTTGTTGTTGGGTGTGCGAGCGTTACCACAAGTGAGTAGTGGGTATGCAAGCGTTACCACAAGTGAGGAGTGCTATGTTAGTTACCACAAGTGAGGTTGGTCGCCACAAGTGATGTTAGTTATCACAAGTGCCATGTTAGCTACCACAAGTGAGTAGCTGTATGCAAGTGTGCTATGTAGTAACCACAAGTGAGTAGTTGTATGCAAGCGTTGCCACAAGTGAGGTTACCGGTTACCACAAGTGAGTAGTGGGTATGCAAGCGTCACCACAAGTGAGAAGGGTTGGCCAGAACCAGACATATGCGGCTTCTGTACGGTATTTCCGGCAGGGAAATATCTAAATATACAGTCATACATTGCATATATATACGGTTCTGGCCAACCTTACAAGTGAGCAAGCTGTACAATTATGGCAGGTGCCTGCATCGTGCACTCGAGAGTCCATTTTTGAGCTTGTTGCAGTTGATGGCACGGTCTCACATTTAGCAACTAAGGATTTGTATTGGTTTGATTAGAACACTTATTTGACAATGTGCGTTTGCATTGTGTGCAGTAGACATCAGCAGTAGACATCAGCAGTAGACAGCAGCAGTAGACAGCAGCAGTAGTTAAAGTCTGCCCCTGTCAAACCTCCTTTGTCATCCTATTTTGCCAGCTGTTTATTTCTGATGCTCGCTCGCTTGCCCTGACCACGTAGGCTGTTTTTTGTGTACGTAGAAAGAACGTAGTGACGTTACACTTTAATACCACTTGAAAAGCAAAGCAATGCGTGCGCTTTGCAGGATGACGCTGACAGAGCCGTTGAGTGACCAAGCCGTGAGGGGGGCGGTGGAAGAGGTGCAGCAGCAGGAGCAGGGGCCAAGGGAGGTGGACAGCCCGGCAAGTTCACCTGTCGTGGGAGGCAGCAGTGAGGGGACAAGGAAGCAGGAGGGGGAGGTTGGGAGGTGCCCAGCCAGCAAAAGTGTTTCAGCACAGGCAGGGAGTGTCAAAGAGGGGGGCAGCGAGGCTGCTGGCTCTTGAATAGAAACAAATAGATTCGCATTGTGGTGTTGTGAACGCAAATCGAGAACAAACTTGCATGTACTAATTACCGAGTCTGAAAAAACTAACTTCCGAGGCCTCTCGCATGTGTTTTGTCCGGATGGAAACTCAAGAACGGCTTTTGCCCTGTGACGCGTTTTATGTACTGGCAAGCACCAATATTGAATTGCAATTTGCAAATGAGCGTGTAGGTGTGTTACTCAGGGACGATCCCTGTGACGCGTCTTTTGTACTGGCATGCACCAATTTGCAAATGAATGTGTAAGTGTATTTACCAATCCCTGTTTTTTGTACTGGCATGCATCAATTTGCAAATGAGTGTGTGAGTGTGAGTTACTCAGGGACGATCTGCTATGTTATTGGTGGTCTCTCACCTGAGCACCCCATCCTTTAGGTGGCCTCTTTGCACACTCTGCACACTTGCAACTCTAACGCTGTACAATATCAAGCTTTATAATTGCACGTCTTTTTTCGGTCGCCTTCAAATTTGGAAAATGACACCTGTTCATTATGGTGCTTCTCAATACTATGTCCAATTTGAGGGAGAGAACCCCCCCCCCAAAAACTGAAAAACTGGAAATTGGACCCGACACCGAATTCTGATAAGCAATAATATAATTAAAAGAAAACTAAATGAAAACTGCCTGTCTCTTGGTGGGGGGAAAGGTGTTGAATTCGGGGTCTACAGCTGAATGGGGCCCTGGTGCTTGAGGGGTCTCAGAATCCAGAGGAAAGTGCCTTGCATGTCCAGGTTGGAACAAGCATAGAGCCATCAGTTAAAACGTGCGACTGCTAGGCTGCGTATCAAAAGTGTAATCTTCCCTCCAGCAGTTGAGCCGAACCAGATTTTCCTGCAACTAATTGCCAACATTTGCAAGAACAACGTGATTTATCACGGTTGGTTGGTCCATGCTTCCTTTAACAAGTTTTTTTTGTAGGTGCTATAATTCTGGGTAACCTAACAAATACTTCTCAATTTTACAACGTTTACGTACCAACTTTGACTGATGACTATGCTTTATCTGTAAACTCTGCCAGCCTAGCAGTCACAACTTTTGATTGGTGGCTTTGCTTTTAAACAGCCTCAATATTTACAACAGCCTCAATATTTGCAACGTTTTACGTAACAGCCTCGATATTTACAACACCCTCAATATTTGCCAGAGGGGTTTAACTGGGGAAATGTCCAAATATGTGCCTTTTTTGCACTCTGAATCCAGCCATTCACTGCCCACTCAGCCAACTGAAACCGTCCTGGCTTTAAATGAAAGCTGATATTGTAAGCTGGACGAGGATGTGCTTATATCCATGTAAGTCACAGTGTGCGCAAATTGACGGGGGTCAAAGCTCACCTTGACTGCCCAAACCCTAATTTGGTGCCTTTCTATGGGAAAACAGCACATGTTGAGCCACATCACCACACACTTCATCTTTTCACCATCTTTTCACTTGATTTTTTTTGCAATCGTATTTGTTTATTACAACAACTCCATACCACACGAAAGTATGCCATTTTGGTGATCTGCTGTGAAAATTTTGTGGTGAAAAGTAGGGTTCACGCCACAGCTGTTTAGGCACGTTCTCCGTAATGGGCCTGTTTCAAGATAGTGTGCTTTGTGAGGCCTGTAAGCAGGGCCACTTTTGGATGCTGGGCTTGAAGCTAGTCACGGAAAACGTACCCCAGGAACCTCTGAAAAGCATACCCATTTTAGACCTCAAATAACCCCCTCTGAATTTTTGCAACGTTTTACGTAACAGCCTAGCAATCTTTGCTTTTATCTGTAAACTATGTACCTAGTGAGAGTTTTATGCTTATATTGGTGAGTTTCTCCCTCCAGCGCTACCTCCCAACCACCTGATCCCCCTTGAACAGCCCTCTTTTCAAAATTCACCGGAAAAGAAATATGGTTCTGCAGCCAATGGGTGCAGATCAAAGAACAGATTACCCAACTCTCTACAAAACTGTGCCTACCAAATAACAAAACACAAACATCCTGGAAATGTATACCCGTATCTTACTGTACATTTAACAAAATCGTGGATCTAGACTAAAAAATAACTCCTTTGTAATCGTTATATCCTCTTTACTTTTGTTTTAGGACAGCTTGGGCAGCAGCAAGCCGAGCAACGGGTACCCGCATAGGAGAGCAAGAGACGTAGTGCAACCCAACCTGCGTGCCGAAACAGAGCAAGAAGGAAATGCATCAGTTGCAAAGGCAAACACAATCCTTGATACAAGTTTCTGCCCTGCAACTTGGGGCTTGTCAATCTCCATACATGAAGGTATTCAGCAATTAACAAAATTGTGTAGGAAGGAGCAGCGCATAGTCCTGCTGCCTATAGCGTTTGGAATTGGTATCATAGGAAAGCATATACACACCAATTTTGTGTCTGCAGCGGTTTACTGTCTGTTTACCTTGTTGAAAAAAGCAACTGACGAGGGGTCACCGCCATGTTCTCCACAAATTCCTAGCTCAATGTCAGGACGAGTAGCCTGTACAGTTCAGGGCAGCTAAAAGCTCTGTTTACAAGTGTATGATCCAGATAGGTTGCCACCGCCAGTCACATACGTGTGTGTGTGTGTGTGTGTGTGTGTGTGTGTGTGACATTGAAGGTCACAATTGAAATACACCGCAGAAATTTTACCTGTCCGCGCTCAATGGCGACCTTGATCTGCAACAAAGCGACAGCAAAATGAATGGAATTGGGTGTGACGTGTTTGGAGGCTCACGAATATCTTTTTGGAAACGCACAGCAAGGAAGGTGAAAGTCACGCAGTCACCTATCTTGGCTGTTTTCCAATGCAGCATTTGCAAAGGCTGCACAAAATTATCAGCAAGTCATTTGAGTTCTACGACTCTTATATGCAGGAGATCAAGCACAAAAACTCTCATTCTTACCGCCAGTGCAGCCTTTCCAAGATGCATGCCGTTACTCACCAGTTCTCCGACCCCGACTTCATCAATGCTCTCAAAGGGGTCAGAAGGGAGTAGACCATGCTGCCTGTAGAACGTCAGGAACTTGGCCTGAGCGTCGTCTCTGCTGATACCAAATGTGAGCTGGGTCAAATCCTGTAACATTTGTTTGAAATGAGGAATTGCTGGGTCATGTCCTGCAAAACAGCTCTTAAAAATGGATTCCCAATTGCGTGTTTCATCCCTCAGACCAGACTGTTGCAGTAATCGTTTGCTAATGTAAGCATAAGCATGTTGAAAAAAAGCAATAATTCCCAAAATGTATGTGTTTCCTATAGAGTCATTCCAGCGCAATGAGCATACACTACGGATACCTTCCTCGGCAATAAACTGCCACAGCTAAACACGACCACAGCAGACACTGTTATGGAAAGCATCAGTCATCAAGACACAAAATAGTGTGTCGGCTTGATTCCAAAAGAATAGCTTGAATAGCTTACGTTTGAGCCAAAGCTGAAGAACTCGGCAGTCTTGGCAAGGTCCCCAGCACGAAGCACACCACGAGGCACCTTTAGGCACAATACAGTTGTAAGGGCATTTTTCGAATGAAAAGAAACGACTAGGATAAAAATTTCCTATGATGTTTGTTGATTGCAAGCCATCAATTATTTGCGTGTCAGCACTAGACTGTACGTCACCACTATTGCACGTCAGCACTACACTACACGTCGCCACTTCAGTTTCCGCATTCGAGTGCACATCAGATATGAGCAAAGCAGGTAAAAAAGAAAAATGCTCCTTGAGTCATTTGTTTACCTCGATCATGGTGCCAACCTTGAAAGGCACTATGACCCCTGTGTGTGCGTTAACATTTAAATAGTTTGGTGGGGGAAACTCACGGTATTTCGGGCCAATGTGTCTCCTTTTCCTTAATTAATGCAGGGAGTGTTTTGCTGCCTGTGTAGTTTTTCTTTTCTTTTCTTTTCATATAGCCCACGTTGCTTGCTTCTTAAAATTTTGTTAAATTTGACATGGATGTTCACTTTTGCCTGACAACTTCTTCTATCTAGCCGACCTCTGCAAGGCAAAATTGGACAGGAGAATGCTATGGATGGTAGATGCATAATTGCTCTCGATTTCTCTTTCACCTGTGCGTGCCTGCACACTTGTGGCTGCCTTGCGCACAATTTCCGCCTGCTGGTCCAATTCGTCTGTCATTCCCACCAAGGGGATCATGATGTCTGGGCGCACGTGAACGCCATCCTTGACGCAGGCTGAAATGCACAAAAAAAAGATATTCCGCCTTTTGAGGCAGCAGGTCTTGAACAGATAAGAGGGATGAACGTGGAGCGGTGCCTTGTTTGACACTGGAAGGTTTTGCACATTGACGTTTTTTTGAGCATAATGTCAAAACGCACAAGTACACAAACTTCCTACAGGCAAACAATTGCCACTCCTGTAATCAAAAGTTTTGGTAAAAAAGGTGTTCTGACAACGCTTCTCTTTCTATGTCTGTATTTTGAAATGTACGGTTATACAAGAGTGCATCTTAGTCTATTGCTGGGTGATCAAGGGCTTGCCACCATGGTGTCAAGAATACAGCTGCAAGGTGCGAAATTCACAAATCACAATTATGTCACGTGCACGAATCTTTTAATAGTGTTGATCTACGCAACATTGTTCTGTTTACAACTTACCAGTTGCTGCTTCAAAGATAGCTTCACACTGCATTTGAGAGATCTCTGGGTGAACGACTCCCAGCCTGCATAATAAACAAGGTGTAAAGGATCATGCATAACCAGCTTCAATTTATAGCAATTTAGAAATCAAAGTCGTGCATGACACAGTCAAGGATTTTTTATTGACCCATACATATACACACCCATGATTAGTGCGGTAAACAGCTGGAATTTGCACACCTGGAGAAATGCTCTATTACTAATTTAGACAATTATGATCACTGTAGCTAACAGCTTACGCACCTGTAGAAATGCTCTATTACTAATTTAGACAATTATGATCACTGTAGCTAACAGCTTACGCACCTGCAGGAATGCTCTATTACTAAATTAGACAATTATGATCACTTTAGCTAACAGCTTACGCACCTGCAGCCTCATAGAACCATTGCAGGGATGTGTTTTTAACAGTCTAAAAAGTTTCTGTCAGTCCACACACTCATGATCACTGCAGCTAACATATTGCGTACCTGCAGCCTCGTAGACCCATCATAGGGTTAGCTTCTCGCAATGCCTCCAGCCGGGACTGGATCACCCCAGTTGAAGAGCGTAGGTCCTGCACAATTTGATGAGCAGTGAAATGCACTCAGGCTACAGTTGCCGAGCAAGCGCTGCTTACCCATGAAAGTGCAACAAACAAGATCGTTCTAGATACATGTGAAACATTTGTATGGTGTTCAACGTCAGATCTTGTGATTGCGTATGAAGTGAAATGTTGTTTCAGATACATGTGAGCGTTCATATTATATTTAACTTCAGGTTTGCCTGAGAATACGTGTTAATGAAATGGATCTGTCAGGGTTTAGCCTTTCCAGTGCTGCTACCAGCGAGTGAGACTACGTGTTACAAAAACTAGACGAGTGAGAATACGTGTTAAATGAAATGGATCTGTCAGGGGGTAGCCTTTCCAGTGCGGCTACCAGCGCTCATCAAGCGCAGGTTTCTTGCCAAGGTTAAATGAAATGGATCTGTCAGAAGGTTAAATGAAATGGATCTGTCAGGGGGTAGCCTTTCCAGTGCTGCTACCAGCGAGTGAGACTACGTGTTAAAAAAAACTAGACGAGTGAGAATACGTGTTAAATGAAATGGATCTGTCAGGGGGTAGCCTTTCCAGTGTTGCTACCAGCGCTCATCAAGCGCAGGTTTCTTGCCAAGGTTAAATGAAATGGATCTGTCAGAAGGTAGCATTTCCAGTGCTGCTACCAGCGCTCATCAAGCGCAGGTTTCTTGCCAAGATTAAATGAAATGGATCTGTCAGAAGGTAGCATTTCCAGTGCTGCTACCAGCGCTCATCAAGCGCAGGTTTCTTGCCAAGGTTAAATGAAATGGATCTGTCAGAAGGTAGCATTTCCAGTGCTGCTACCAGCGCTCATCAAGCGCAGATTTCTTGCCAAGGTTAAATGAAATGGATCTGTCAGAAGGTAGCATTTCCAGTGCTGCTACCAGCGCTCATCAAGCGCAGGTTTCTTGCCAAGGTTAAATGAAATGGATCTGTCAGAAGGTAGCCTTTCCAGTGCTGCTACCAGCTCTCATCAAGCGCAGGTTTCTTGCCAAGCCTGCAACTCTCCTGATCCCCATCAATTTGTTCTTCTTCTTTTCTGTGTGGAGAAGCTTTGTCGTATCCAAAACCAAAGTGGCACCTTTTCCTTATTTTAGTTGAAGGGTTCACGCCCTCCTGTCCCCATAGTTTACTTGTTCTATCTGTTTCATTGAAGCAACCACCGGCATAAATAAGGAGGAACACATTGTTACATTTTGGGGCCTGCGCCACCCATGGAGGTGGGTATATGCGGGTGAAAAGTTTGCATGTTTTACATGCGCAGCTAGCAGTCGCGTTACTTAGTATGAAAAGTTTGCAGTGCATCACCCTTGGCAAGCAGATCAACTACCTTAGATCTCTTATCTAAAGCCTCACCACAGTCCTTACCTTAAAGGCAGATGAATCAGAGCAAAGATCCCTCCGCAACTCTCACCTTAGAAAGCTGAAGGCACAGCTGCTCCAATGCAGGCCCTGCAAATGAGGAATGAAACACACAATCTGAATGAGAAAATTAAGGCAAAAGCAAAAAAAACTTATTCCAAACATTTGTCTGTGCGAGTCGTTTTGGCCAGAAAATGGTGGTTTAATTTATTGCCGTGTGATTTGATTTGATGCTTTATGGTGCCACAAACAATTATCTACACAGCTGCGTACCAGCGTGAGGCAAGAACTCGTGAAGAGGAGGATCAAGGAGGCGAATGGTGACCTGTTTTGAGTGAACGGTGGGAGTTTAGCATTTGATTTACGTGCATATCATGTACCATGCAATGTCAGGAAGTAACTACGCAAGCAAAATCACTCGTCACATTAAAGAAACAAGACATGTTGAGGTACGAAACTTTCCACAATAAATTTGCAAAAGGAGTTACGTGCCATTGTGCACACGTGCCATTGTGCACATATGGCGTAATATGGCGTAACTTCACTCCTTCCTCTAAACGAAATAAAACTATGCATGCAATGAAAACCACTCCTCACAGTAAATAAGGAAAAGGAACCACTTTGATACCGGGTACCATACAACTCCTTACACTTATTATTCATTCATTAAACAGGAGGAGAGAAAGGGAGCAATCCGCTTAAATGCAAAAACGTTTAGCAGATAGGGGATCAGGACCGGCATGTGGTTTTGCGAGGAAATGTTAGCAACACACCTAATGTAGCAAAAGTAATTATTCCGGTTAAACATATTACCACTCAAGAGTAGTATTAGCTTCTATAAGGAATTAATACATGGAAACATGTCACTCTTTGCTGGTCCTATTCTCCTTTTACTCCATCTTTGGAATGGCTGAGAGATGGCAGATTCATGCAACAGGACACGAGCCCAGTACTCACCACCTTGCCGTTCATGGACCTACAAAAGCAACAGATGTGAGATAGTAATGAGTATGGAGTCGTCAGCACAGGTAAATTTTAGAGTTACGTAGACAGCATAAGTTAAAACAATGAGACAGAAGGGGTCAAGATATAAGTGTAACGCAAAAAAGAGACAGGTATGTCTCACAATGCTTATCAAGTGAGAGTACAGCTCTGCCACCTTTGAAGTGTTAGAGTGCTTCAAATGCAGCAAGGGCTAAATAGTAAATGGTTAATCCACCATTAGATGCCAAAGGTTAGATACCAAAAATGGTTATTCCACCATTAGATCCTCTAAAGGTGGCAAGATGCGCAATTTACCACTTAGATTTTCAAGACCTCGCGTACCCAATCACAAAATACGATTTACCAATTAGATCCTCAAGCCCTCGTGACCCAATCACAAAATACGATTTACCAATTAGATCCTCAAGCCCTCGTGAACCAATCACAAAATATGATTTACCAATTAGATCCTCAAGCCCTTGTGACCCAATCACAAAATACCTGAAGAGGCCCTCAAAGTCTTGCTTCTGAAATTCTTGGAGCGTCGTTAGGGCTTGGGCCTGCAGTAAGCGCACAAGCAGACAGGGTCTCCTGCCTGAAGCAGCTTCAGCAATGCGCAAGATGCATGCGTTGACTTGAGGAAGGTGTTTAGCACACTAATGCAATCACACAGGGCCTTCAGTTATGTTGTATTCATCTGCCCCCAAGCGGCTCCGTTTTCTTTTTAATGTGGGAAGTGTTTATCACTGCCTGCGTAGCTTTTTCTACCTTTTCTGGTTACATTTTGCAAAACCAATCCATCAAAGCGACCAGCAAATTGGATTTGGGCATGATGATAGCGCATGCTGTTATATGATTTGTCTGCGTCCTGCGTTACGCTCGAGCCGTACCTCTCTAGGTTTTAATGGTTTAAACCGCTGGAGCACAAAAGCGGGCATATTATCTATTGAACAAGGCAGACAACATGCTTTATTCACCTCACGTTTTGCCCAAATTCCTTTGCAGGAATAAAGTGCATGTTTTATTGCAAGAATGTGCAAGGCAGAAAACCTGCCATAGCTACCTCGCATTTCACCAACAGTCACACCACACGCAGGATCGCAATTATCTTAGCACACTTACCTATAAGGCACCTACACGATGCAAATGTTGTAATAATGTCAAAAGGGCGCCAAGAAGCATTAAGGCACCTACACAATGCAAACGGCGCCAAGAAGGAAGCAACCAACCTGGCTCGGGGAGTGGAGCTCGGTGGAAGCGATCAACATTTGCATGGTGGCAATACGCTCAGGAGTCTGCAGCAAGTGTAGGACGAGAACGGGGGTTGATCGATACAACTGAGCACGTTCTTGTTTAGCTGGAGCCTGAGCCATTATTGGGTTTCTTGTTTTGATGGTGCACCAAATGAGGCCCCCATCTGCCTGCATGGAAATGGGTAACAGACTGGATTTTCACTTTCTGGTTCTAACCACACATTCAATCTATTGAGTTGTATATGGACTATAAAATCGGCATGTAGGATGGGTTACCTGTTCAAACTGCACTGTGATAAGTTGTGACAGTGCAATTTGCACAGGTTGTAACCCATCCTGCATGCCGATTTTAAAGTCCATATACAAGTTAAGTCTGAAGATAACCAGAGTGCATGATGTAATGATGACGGCTCGATGCTAGTACTTACCAGAGCCAGGTAATTTCCAAGTACATTGCTGACACAGAACAAAGCAACAATTAAGAAGCACATTGGAAGACAAGTGCTCAAAAAGTTATGCTCTGTCCTGCTCAGCTTCAGGCCTTCAGCACCATTCGCATCCAAACAAAATCACTTAGTTGGACAAACCAAAAGTACATACAAAAAAATGATCTGTCCTGCACAGTAAAAGGCCCTCAGCACTTTCCTTACCTGGACAAGAATTGCGCAGCCAAACAAAGTCACTTAGCTGGGCAAAATCAAAAGTACTCACATTAAAAAACATGTGCTCTGTCCTGCACAGTCCGATGCCCTCAGCACCGTTCTTAGCCGCCATGGCTGCGTCCTCAGGGCTGTCTGCGTTCGCCATCACCTTAAGTTTGCGTGTTGCGTCCACCCACCTGTAACAGAGGTGGGTTGAACATATACAAATTATAATATTTGAAAAGTCCAAACAATACAGATTATAATATTTGAAAAGTCCAAACAAAGACAGGCATTATGTGGGTTTGTATCTTTCAGTAACACAGGATTTGCTTGTTAGTAAGCTTGCATGTTACATCCACCCACCTGCAGTAGAGGTCATACAAAGGTAGACATTATATGTGTTTATCTTTTAGAACACAGGATTTGCTTGCTAGCGTATGCGCAAGGCAGACATTATGTGGTTTGTATCTTTCAGTAACACAGGTTTTGCTTGTTAACATACGCACACACATACACACAATAAGAGCAGCATTCCATTGGCAAGCCAAGGCGTTTGCTTGCCAATAATGTAAGACCTCCGACATGAACCTCAACAAAAAAGGGAGGCCAAGAATACTACCATCAACCCCCAAGGTTGCACGTCTCCCCAATGCCAAATCCCGGACGCCGATATACACCTCAACAAAAACAAAAGGATGACACAGGAAATACCGAATGCAGCTGTGCAAGCTGACCAAGGAACCTGAATCAAGTCTAGAAAAGAAACAATCACTCACTCCATCAGCTGAGCAAGGTTGCCTGCAATCTCTGGCTCCTTCAGGTCTTGCTTCCCTGTATGCGAGCAAAGCAGCAGCAATTTGAGCAAGGCATCGTGATTTTGATCTGTCGATGTAATTGATTCACTGAAATCCTTACGCAGTGTCATCTTGATCAAGGTAAACCTGAGTTTATAACTTGGCTGGTCATACTATTTCTGCTTGCGTGTGCACTAGTACAACGTTCCTCTGAGCTGAGTATAGTATAGCTATTCACAATTTCCGCTAGCATGTGCACTAGGTACAACGTTACCCTGAGCTGATGTATTTGCAGCCTCAAGCTAGACGCAAGACCAGTGGCTAGAAGACACCAGCATATCTAAACCAGAATGAAAGATGAGAACACTTCTACACGCAATCCTACCTTGGACCAATTCCCCAGTAGACCCATTCAAGCTGATCCAATCGCCCTCTTTCAAAGTGACCTCTCCCCTTTCTGTCTTGGCAATGATGATCTGGACACAAAAATAAAAGATTAGTAGGGGAAATGCTCACGTCCTACATGTGATCTATGCTAGGATATTTACATCTTTGTTCACAGCAAACAGGATGTCACTCCCTACCACAGCTCTCGGACTCAGACACTCTGGTGATGTGCAGACACTCTGGTGATGTGCAGACACTCTGGTGATGTGCAGACACTCTGGTGATGTGCAGACACTCTGGTGATGTGCAGACACCCTGGTGATGTGCATGCTAAGTGGAGCCATTCAATATTATTTGCACTCATGGTTTCAAATCCATGTATGCAAGAGCATTCAACTGAGCATCCCAAGTGCACCTACATACACACACACACAAACACACACAAACACACACACACACACTCACACACTCACACACACACCAAAAGTATGTACCTTCTTCTCAACGTCCACCGATACAGCGCCACAGCCAGCCACGCAGGGCTTCCCCCAGCCTCGTGCTACAACTGCCGCGTGAGATGTCATGCCTCCCCTGTGTGCATGTGTGTATATGTGTATGTGTGTATGTGTGTACGTATGTGTGAGTATGTTAACTGTCTGTGTCATTCCTCCCCTATGAAAGCAAAATGTGACTTTCAGATCAGATCGCTGTCACAGCAAACTAAGACGCAGCACATCAACTAACCACCTCGCTTCCCCAGATCAGTTAGAAAGACAATGAACACCTCAAAAAAAACGCATACTACAACAGACAGCGCTAGAGCATATGGCAAGCAAGAAACATCCCTACCCAGAGCGCATGAAACAGCACAGACATGCCAATTTTTTGAAACCGTTGCAGGAATAGATGGTGTCTTTAGATTGTTGGATGTAACGTACAACGATGCACAACATCAGACAATCTAAAGACACCATCTATTCCTACATAGTCATGCTGGCATCCCGGGGACGGGTGTGCTGATGCCATTGGTAGTCATGCTGGCATCCCGGGGTGTGTGCTGATGCCATTGGTAGTGCCGAATCGTGTGCCACCAGTTGGATTGTTGGTTGGTGTGTTGTTTGTCTCGTGGAAACGCAAGTGTGCTGACACAAGTGTGCTGATGCATTTGCGATACATGGTAGACCTTCGTTGGTAGATCTTCGTGGATTGTTCACCACATATTGCAAAGGCATCAGCGCACTCATGTCTACTCACTCGTGTTTCTACAAGACAAGCAACACTCAACGAAAAACCCAACTGTTTTCACCCGATAAATTGTACTACTACCAATTGGGTGTGACATGAGCTCAAAAGCAGTGCCGTTGAAGGAGCAATACTATGAGATATCATGATGTGCACGCAAGAAGACGGTCCTGCTTGCAGACAAAACAACTTTGTTTTTAAGCAGGCAAAGCACCGTATCACATTAACCTTGCCTCTATGCAACGTGTGTGCTTTGCTCTGTATCAGGAGAAACACCCTGTGCTTCATTCTGTATCAGGAACAACACCCTTTGTTTGTGAGCAGGCAAAGCAGCGTATCACACCAACCTTGACTCTATGCACTTTGTGTGCTTCATTCTGTATCAAAACACACCTTTGTGTCAGGATGCCCATGCTCGCATGCATCCCGCCCACATCATCAGGGCTGGTGTCCTCACGGCACAGGACCCCATCCTCGCCCTGCGTCCTTGCAACAAGTATTGGACGTGTTCAAGAGGCATAATCACACAGACACGTGTCCCCACGGCACAGCACAACATCCTCGCCCTGCGTACTTGCAACAAGTATTGGACGTGTTCAAGTGGCATGAAAACACAGACATGTGTCCCCACGGCACAGCACAACATCCTCGCCCTGCGTACTTGCAACAAGTATTGGACACATATTCCAGTGGCATGAAGGAATTATAGGCACATGTATGTGTCCTCACAACAAGGCTTAACATCCTTACCCTGCGTAAGTGCAGTATGTATATATGTATGAACATGTTTTGGAACTTTTGAGATTTCTATGAAGCAGCCTGGAAGCCCACGAACAGGCCACTACGTTACATGTTCTGTTCAAGATACATAACAGATAACACAACCACGCTCATACAGAATTCCACCACTACCTGTTCAAAATAAATAACAGATAACACAACCACACTCACACAGAATTCCACCATAAGGTTCTACTATTTAGATTGTCATTAGACCTGACCACCTGTACACATTCTAGGGCATGTAAAGGGAGTTCCGAAATTTGTTTATCACATAGCTTGTGTTGCTACTCATAACACAGCCATACAACATGGTAATAACAAGAATAATTGCTTGCATAATATTAGATCCTCGTTGTGTTCGATTGCCACCTTTTAAAACAGGGAAACATGGATTGATGCCGATCTGATGACCAAGTGAGATCAAGCCCCTGTCACTCTTCGTTTCACAGACGGAAGTATTAAGGATACAAAAAATGATGAGCGACTTGAAATCTTGGTAAAACGACGCTAAGGATCCTCCAATTTTTGGTTTCAGCATCGCACCTTCTTTTTCCATGCTGATGCTTCTTCAGCAGTGAACACCACCCTCCCAACTCCAGCACCTGGAATGGTAAAAGGTTTGAAAATTGGTTTTCTCTGAACTGCTTGTTTTACATTTTGAGGAGCTGAGATATTGCTGCGTCGTTTCTCAAGAATGCTCCAAGTGTCTCCACAGTTGTTTTAGTGATTAATTGCCTGAGAACATGACTTGATAGATATCACTTGTCTTATCAGGATAAGGAAGGAGCAAGAAAAGTGGGCGTTTTGTTTCCCCTCCTAAGGTTCCTGGGCATAACAAGCAGGAGGGCTTGATAGCTTGTAAACTACAATGTTCTGCGTGTAACACGCATACCGCTTCATATATAGCTACACTAAATTGTGAGAGTCTGTGTGTGTGTGTATGTGTGTGTGTGTGTATGTGTGTGTGTGTGTGTGTGTGTGTCAGGAACTGTCTCCTGACAATGTCTCGCTCTTACATTGCATTGCTGCACAATACAGACCTGGAGATGCAGCCAAACCCGTCGCCAGCACTTTCTTTTCCTCTCTGTACTTGTTCTCATCTGTAAACACAATTGTTGAACATCAGCAATGTAAGTGTGACCACCATACTTAGACGGCTGCTTAGTGTTATCGGCATGTTTGTGGTAAAAACACCAGGCGGCACGGCAGCTAGCCTAGAGGTATCATAGAGGAATATCTATTACCTTTGAACATGGGGTGCAGAAGCTGCTCAATGTGCCTGTGGAGGTTTTGAGGTAGGAAACAGGGACGTGCATTTTAGGTGCATGGTGTGTGTGTGTGTGTGTGTTTGTGTGCGCGCGCGTGCGTGCGTGCGTGTGTGTGTGTGTGTGTGCGTGCGTGCGTGCGTGCGTGTGGGTGTATGTGCGTGTGTGTGAGTGTGTGTGTGTGTGTGTGAGCTGTGGCGATTGGTAACTGTTGGACACGCTGCCAAACTTGATGGATTCAATTCTTTGTTTATGGCCACAGTCTACGACTTAAAAGAAGTAGGCAAAGCAACGGCAGATGTTAATCTCTTTCACACTTCTCATGCTGATGGTAGGACAGTTGCACCGTAATAATCTAAATTGTCCTAATCCAAAGCCCCTCACCGTGGCTCGACCATCAAAATGGCCTCCTTGGAAGTGATGAGCCCTTCAGCAACCATCTCTGTTGACACCTGGAACCAGAGAAAAAATGCACAACCCTTACAATTCACGTGCAGACACTTTAATGATTTAGTTCATGCGCAGCCTTTACGATTAACGTGCAGACATTTGGATGATCACGTGCAGACATTTTATTGATTTAGTGCATGCGCAGCCTTTACTATTCACGTGCAGACATTTTATTGATTAAGTGCATGCGCAGCCTTTAAGATTCACGTGGAGATACTTTGATGATTTAGTGCATGCGCAGCCTTTTCGATCCACGTGCAGACATTTTGATGATATAGTGCATGCGCAGCCTTTACGATTCATTTGATAGACATTTAAATTATTTAGTGCATGCGCAGCCTTTACGATTTACGTGCAGACATTTGGATAATATAGTGCATGCGCAGCCTCTCGTGCAGACATTTTGAAAAATAGACAAAGAAACAGGCTACGCTGGCAGAGCCATGAGCCTGCACCTAAGAGCCCCGCATCGCCAATTACAGATTTTCATTCAATCCATCTGGGACCAGACATCAACTTGAAGGCTGAATATTCTGCGACAGAAACTGCGCATCGCCAATAACAGTGTTCCATTCAATCTACCTGGGACAAGACATAGACATCAACTTGAAGGCAGTATATTCTACGACAGAAACTACTCACCCTGACGCTAGCCATTCCTGTGCGCTTTGCGTTCCTTGTCTGCAACATGAACAGCCGTCCCTCTTGCACTGTGAACTCCGAATCCTGTGTGCATGTTACAAATGGCAAGGATGGGAAGATCAGAAACTAGCACACTAGCCTGACTGAACGCTAGCACACAGGATAACGTGAAGGAACGTGAAGGAAATTTCGTGCTGTGTGATGTTATTGCGGCTCACACAGTGCACCGTTAGCTCTTAATTTACATATAAATTGAATTTACATCTGAAAGGAGGTCAGACAATCACTTTTGCAGCTTTGCGCATGATAATCCTTTGGCGAGTATGGGTGCCTTTCCTGTGAGACACAAGATACGTGTGGCACTAACGTTCATTTTCTTGGGCAACTATGAAAAAAGGGGAAAGGATGGACTGGGCAGCAGATAATAATGGGTAGTACACTAAACAGCGCACAAAAGCTTTTGACACATGTGATGGTGTTTGTCACCCTAATGGCCTCCAGATCTGCCAAGAGACGCTAACAAGGCTGGAATAATATACTACACTACTGCCAAGGCCTCTCCCAGACAGCAGGAGGTCTCAAGGCCTATACAACCTCAATTTGATGCCAATTTCCACCCTCTCAGATTGCTCCAGCCTTAACCCGGCCAATATCTCCGCGCCCAGTCCACGGATTGCCCCGCGCTTGACGCAGGATGTCATAAATTTTTCTCAGCTGCATAATGAGCAGCATGCTTTAAAAATCTCGGCGAATGGTGCAGGGACGGGCCAGTTTGACATCCCAAACGCCACCGCAAAGTTTGTTCTGATGGCGCAGCGGAACAAAAGATTTAAAGTGCCAGGATGGTACATAATGTGCTCAAATCTTTTGTTTTGCTGCGCCATCACAACGAACTATCATCGCACAGCAGACCCTCGATTCTAGGGCTCAGTCAAGGGAGTGTGAATTTCAGCGCTTTACCACAAACACGAGTACAAAACTCAATTCAGCGTGTAACACAAACTAAAATGTGAGAAGCGCACAATTTAGCAAGGTAAAATCGTTTAAGCGTGCTTATACAAACTCTATAGACGTGCGAGCTAAACAGGGGGAAAAGAGTGGGAAGGGGGCTGCTCTAGTGCAAGACAATTCTGATGCTCTGTCGTATGCTGCCGAAAAGATAGCATTTGATGCTCTGTCGTATGCTGCCGAAAAGATAAGGAAAAAATAAAATAAATAGAGCCACTGTGCTCGTTGCAGTGGCTCTCTCAATTTTTGTCGGGTCTGGCGACCTGTGTTGGTTATGCATGGTTATCAGGA
>Ga0307974_1000529_pt1 | contig 23739 bp, 26 predicted proteins | sample OrgLakmetagen784_FD_201812 | JGI IMG/M metagenome (GOLD analysis project Ga0307974, IMG submission 201812) | Saline water microbial communities from Organic Lake, Antarctica - #784 | ecosystem: Environmental > Aquatic > Non-marine Saline and Alkaline > Saline | place: Antarctica: Organic Lake... | reverse complement strand
CCAGGGGACCACCCAACCCCCCCCCTCCCTGATTTGACCCATATATATACCAACCGATAGCTCTCATCATCAGGATTCCGAATATCTGTATCGGAAGGTAGACATGCCATTTAAAAGCTATGCTTTCTGAGGCCTCCTGCAGTCAGGTGTAAATTTAGGGCCTCCGGCCCAAAATGACCACCCACCCCCCAGGGCCCCCTTCCTTTCCCCCCACACCAACAGAAAGGGTGCCAATCTGCTCAGAATTTAAGCAGCTATCTGCCTGCACAATTCTCATGCCAAATAATGTTGCCTTTGCCTATGCCTCTGCCAGCTCCCTGAGCTGCCTCTCCCTCTGAAGCTTCTCATGGTCCCTCTGCTGAGCGGCCAGCCTCTCAGCTGGGAACAGAAGCTCCAAGAACGGGTCGGGGATTCACAACCAGGGCACGCTGGGAGCTCAATTTTAAGACCACCCTCAAAACAGGAGGGGGGAGTTCTCATAACTTTTTGGCGACATGTGTCAATCCCGAAATAAATTATATATTCGGAATCCTAGCATCGAGAGCTATCAATTGATATATAAACGAGTTGATTCTTGGGTGGTGGTGGGGGGGGCCATTGGGCGGTTCTGAAAAGTTTCGAGGGGGTCTCCAAAATTTTACTGGGCCACTTTCACGGAATGTTTAATATATTTTTGGAATCCTTTGCTCAAGCCCAGTCGATTGGCGCCCTTGTTGGGTGATTTAATTAAGGGGGGGGTCTGGGTGCCTGGCCACAGAATTGCATGGAATGCCCCCAAGTAGGCCGCGGGGGTATGTTCAGGCAAATTACCAGCAATTGATTCCACACTTGCAGTTTACGCATTGCATATGCATAAGTTGCATGATTGAAGTAAAAAAGTGCAAAGGTTTGGGCTGGAATTGTGCACTAAACAGGTGGTCAGTGCAAAAGCGTGCGCAAACAAGTTTTTGCCCTATAGCTTGTCAGGTATTGCATTCTTTGGCATGAGAACTGTGCAGGCAGATAGCTGTTTGAATTCTGAGCAGATTGACATCCTTTTTATTTATGTAGGTGTAGGGGGTTAGGAAGGGGGGTTTGGGGGGTGGGTGGTCATTTTGGGCCGGAGGCCCAAAATTTGGACATGCCTGTCTACAATTTTTTTTACGCCTCCTGATTACAGTAAAGCAATGTGTTTCCTTTTCTCTCGCCGCTTGCACTGTCGGCTTTTCGATCTTACTTTTTCCGCAGCCAGCCTTCCTTGCCACCTATATTCATGGATACATAGTAAAACATTCGCATCAGCATTTTTGCTGACAGCTTGTGGGATCACGCTGCTTGCTGCTCTGCTACGTCTCCTACTAGTGACTGAGCTGCACGTTTTTGATGGTCAACGCAGGCATATTACATTGCACCACTGGACTAACTGGACTGTTTTTGTGAAATGCATTGCTTTACCTAGCTAAAGTGTGTACTACTGAACGTTGCTTGCCAACTGCATCACTCCAACCGACTGAGTCACACTTCTCAACAACTGGATTTTTACGCAGCGCGTGCTGCTGGGCGCTCGGGGTGTTGCCCGGGCTGCTGCTGCGGACGATGCTGATGGGGTCAACGGCACTGACGAGGGTGGTGGTGTTGGGGGTGCACAGGGAGAGGGAGGGGATGCACAAGCTGGTGCGGGTGAGGATATTGAGGAGGAGCTAGATGGGGATGTGGATTGGGTCGGGAGCGGAAATGGTAGGGGTGAGAGCGGGAGTGTGGAACACAGTAGGGATGTGGGGGACAGCAGCAATACGGGACACGGCAGCTTAGAGAGTAGCGACAGCATAGGTAGCAGTCGTGCAGGTAGCAGCAGCAGCAGTAGCAGTAGCAGTAACAGCATGCGTGATTTTGATGCGGCATGGAGATTGCAGTCCGGGAGGGATGGGCTGGTTGGCGCGCTTGTGGCGTTTGGTAAGTTGCCTGTTCTAGTGCCTGTCCTAGTGCCTGTTCTAGTTGCCTGTCCTAGTGCATGTTCTAGTGCATGTTCTAGTGCCTGTTCTAGCGCCTGTTCTAGTTGCCTGTTCTAGTGCCTGTTCTAGTGCGTGTTCTAGTGCCTATTCTAGTGCCTGTTCTAGTTTCCTGTTCTAGTGCCTGTCCTAGTGCCTGTTCTAGTTGCCTGTCCTAGTGCCTGTCCTAGTGCCTGTTCTAGTGCCTGTTTGCCAAGACGTTCCTTGTCAGCCTTGGGCGAGTGAGTGTTTTCACGCTTAAGAAATTCCTGTTTTCGTGGCCTTAGGGGTTTACTCCCTAAACTTTAAATTGTATGAATTAGGCTGCTCTTTATGCCGCAGGCATGGATATTTATTTTGGTGTGGTTCTGTAATATCCGGTTAGACAATAGGAGCAATTTTCTGAGCCTTTGGCACCCAGCCTTTTCTTTATCCATTTTCACGTACCCTTACATTAGCAAGAGCGTGAAACGGCACGCACTGAGGGCACGCATTGTAAGAATGAAAGGTAAGTAAGCAGGCATTGGAAAGCAGTCCCCTCGTCAAACTTAGAAAAGGAGCCCTGCAAAGTAGGGCTAATGCATGTTGGGATAGGTGTACACTACAACTCATGGAAACACACACGCAACACACACACACAAACACACACACACACACACACACACACACACACACACACGCACACACACACATACACACACACATACACACACACACAACACACTCGGTGCGGTCTACAAGCCATCCTCTGACTGCTCAGATCTCAGAAAAGAGGGACAGGGACAATCGTATGCATCACTATAATCAGCACACACTGCGCAGCATCTAAACCCTGCTCTGCATTCTTCCTGTTCTCACCTGTAGCTCGTACAGCATTGCTCCCACGCTCACAATTCACAATGCAGCTTCGATTACAGTGTTTCCCAACACTCATTCACACTGCGCTCTTACTCTGCTAATACCGCAGCCTACCCAGATCGACTGGCCGTGCGATCACAAAGTGGAGGGTCTGGCACAAGAAGCGTTTCCTTTGCAATGTCTGCGGGTGTGAATGTGCGGCTCCTCTCAGATAAGGATCCTCTGGGTCAGGTATGCACATCAACATGCACAACAAAATTTGTGTACACACTGAAAAGACGCACTCAACCATACCTGGCTGCAGCCTTGTGTTTTTTTTTAGGCTGCAGCTTTATGTGCTTTGTGTTGTTTGGCTGCAGCCTTGGTGCTTTGGGTTGTTTGGCTGCAGCCTTAGTGCTTTGGGTTGTTTTGCTGCAGACTTATGTGCTTTGGGTTGTTTGGCTGCAGCCTTATGTGCTTTGGGTTGTTTGGCTGCAGCCTTACGTGCTTTGGGTTGTTTGGCTGCAGCCTTGTGTGCTTTGGGTTGTTTTTCTGCAGCCTTATGTGCTTTGGGTTGTTTGGCTGCAGCCTTATATGCTTTGGGTTGTTTAGCTGCAGCCTTCGTGCTTTGGGTTGTTTGGCTGCAGCCTTGTGTGCTTTGGGTTGTTTGGCTGCAGCCTTGCACTTTGGCCATGTTCATTTGGCCGTGCAGCGTTGTGCTTTTGGCTGCAGGCTTGTACTTTGTGTTTATTTTGTGCATTCCTTGGCAAGAAATCGGTTTCAGCGTCCCACGACTCCATTTGTGTCCGTGATGTGGAGCCGCAGGGTCCAGCTCGGTTACTGATACTGTGACTGTGTTGTGTTTTCTGCAAGCTTTTGCCGCATGACCCAGCTCGGTTACTGCTGCTGTAACTGTGTTGTGTTTTCTGCAAGCTTCTGCCGCTTGACCCAGCTCGATTACTGCTGCTGTAACTGTTTCGTGTTTTTATTTAGCGTCTGCTGCAGGGCCCAGCTCAGTTACTGTTACTGTGCTTGTGCTGTGTTTTTGGTTAGCTTCTGATTCTGCTGCAGCATGCGCTTGGCCAGTCTCGTTTGTTGCTTTGCCGGGCTGTTTTGTGTGGTCTCATGCTGAATAAGCTACTGTCTGCTCGAGAGCAAGACTCCTCTGGCACTGGATATACAACCTATTTCGTGGTGGAAGAGCCAATTACACTCATATTCATAATTGCCGCATCTTTGTTGTGTAAAAGGATGTAGACTCTGCAATAGCCCTCTTAAATTCTGCCAATAGCTGCTATAGCTTTCTGACTGTATTTGGAATCCCACACAGATTTGAGCTTCTTGTCAACCATCTGTCAAACAAAGCATGTTTTTCCCTCTTAATATGCAGATGGCAGAGTTTCTGGCAATAGCAGAATTGTCATCTGGCGGAGGTCGGTTTGGAATTCCACACAGCTTTGAGCTTCTCGTCAACCATCTGTCAAACAAAGCATGTGTTTCCCTCTTAACGTGCAGACGGCAGAGTTTCTGGCCATAGCAGAATTGTCATCTGGCGGAGGTCGGGACTCTGGGTCCAACGACATTGTTAGGCTTGCTGCCCCCCTTTCAGCTGTAGCCATCGACAAATATCTCAAGGCTTTGATACGAGAAAGCACGGTGCGTACGTTTCTCTGTAGCCATCGACAAATATCTCAGGGCTTTTATATGAGAAAGCACGGTGCATACTTTTCTCTGTAGCCATCGACAAACTTCTCAAGGCTTTGATATGAGGAAGCACGGTGCGCACTTTTCTCTGTAGCCATCGACAAATATCTCAAGGCTTTGATACAAGAAAGCATGGTGCGTACAATTTTCTGTAGCCATCGACAAATATCTCAAGGCTTTGATACGAGAAAGCACGGTGCGTACTTCTCTCTAGCCATCGACAAATATCTCAAGGCTTTTAAATGAAAGCATGGTGCGTACTTTTCTCTGTAGCCGTCGAAACATACATATCTCAAGGCTTTGGTACAAGAAGCACGGTGCGTACTTTTCTCTGTAGCCATCGACAAATATCTCAAGCCTTTAATACGAGAAAGCACGGTGCGTACTATTCTCTGTAGCCATCGACAAATATCTTGAGGCTTTTATATGAGAAAGCACGGTTTCTCTGTAACCATCGACAGATATCTCAAGGCTTTTATACGAGAAAGCACGGTGCGCACTATTTTCTGTAGCCATCGAAACATATCTCAAGGCTTTGATACGAGAAAGCGTGGTGCTTGCTTCTCTATATCTCTAGCAGCATGCAGGACTGCTTTATTGCGCAGTGAGGCTTTTGTTTGGACTTCTCTGTTTGGTCAGAGCAGTTTGGAAGCTTGCCTGAATGATCCACTGCCCTTTCTGAGCTTTCAATTACCAGTCAGCTTTTTTTAAAGGCTGTGGCCCCTTTCTCAATAACACCCTGAGAGAAAACTAGACTGCCTGTAATGCTCGTCCCATATCTTGTTTGCAGGAATGACTGTATGCGTTTAATAGACACTCTACCATCTTCTTCAATCCTACAAGGACTAAACCAATTACTTTATGCGTCTTTTGTACTCTTATCTGAGTGCTGTGGGGTTCTTGCTTTCTTCCCACTTATTCCTGCAAACACCTTTCAGGTACACAAAAACAAAGTAGAAAAAACAAAGAACCAAGATATATACACTCAATTTATAAGCTAATATTACAACATCTTCCACCCAGCATTTACTCAGGCAGCGCACGTAGCCCTACCTTTCTTGTGTTCTGTTAGTGCACACATAGCCTATCCATACTTAATTCTTGTGTCCTTTCAGCGCACTTAGCACATAGCATGTGGCCCTTACTCTCTTCATTCCTTACGTCTTGCAGCACATGTCCACCCATTATCGCTTCATCTCTGGCACGCTGCCAGCACATGTCTACCCATCTTCGTTTCATCTCTGGCGTCCTGCATTCATATTATCCACGCACATTCCTCACACATAATGACATTCCCACGGCACATGTAAACGATAAACAAACATAAATGACAGAGCAACCCATATGCTTCCACTACATACGTATCGTTTCCTGCCAGGTTGCTTTTTGGGCCTCCTCTAGCAAGTCTGTGCTGGGGCGACAGCGCAGGTCGTTAGGCATGCTGCTGTTACAGGAAAAATCTGTACCAGTACCGGATGATGTCGCACTCCCGGCACTCATGCAGGTGATATTACTCGTTAGCGTAAAGCACAGCACGTTCTTCATTCGTGCTGCACTCAGCGCGTTTTTCTTCAGTGATTGATGCAGGTGATACTACTCGTTAGTGTTAAACACAGCACGTTCTTCATTCGTGCTAAACACAGAGCGTTTATCTTTAGTGATTGATGCAGGTGATACTTCTCGTTAGTGTTACGCACAGCACATTCTTCATTTTTGCTAAACACAGAGCGTTTTTTTTTAGTGATTGATGCAGGTGACATGTTTAGTGCTAAGCACAGCGCACTTGTCTTCCGTGCTACACAGCGCGTTGTTCTTCCATGCTTAGCACAGAGCTTTCTTCTTCCGTTATGAGCACAGCGCTTTCTTCTTCAGTGATAAGCACAGCGCGATTTTTCTCCATGCTATGCTTCTTCTTCCATGATAAGCACAGCGCTTTCCTTTTCAGTGTTACGCACAGCGCATTTTTTCTCCATGCTAAGCAGAGCGCTTTTTTTATCATTGCTACGCACAGCTTGTTTTTGCAGACTCACTAAGACGTAAGAACGACACAGGCTGCGGTTTTGTACGTGCAGCATTTTTATCCGGTAATCTGCTGCCTGTGCATGTTTGCCAATTATTGTACAAGTATGAAACTTGCACCAGTGCACGTAATGCATGCCCCCCTCCTACCCATTTAAGGCTGTTACATATTGTGTGTGTGCGTTTGTGTGTGCGTGTTTGTGTTTGTGTGTTCGTATGTGAACGCAAGGAAAGCCCTTGGGGCATATCCCAAAGCAACATTGTTGTGTAGGGTAGGGTTGGCCAGAACCACATATATATGGTAATTATTTACGTCTATAGGCATTATATTTATGATATATGGTGTATTTTTAGTGCATTTGGCAGGGAAATCACCAACTATACGGTCATTTACGGTGTGTCTATATACGGTGTGTCTATATACTGTCATTTACGGTGTGTCTATACACGGTCATACGATGTATATACGGTGTGTCTATATACGGTTCGTTTACGGTGTGTCTATATACGGTTCTGGCCAACCCTACTGTTGTGCCAATGATCCCTCTGTCACACAGATGGCATTAATGCTACACAGATGGCATTTATGCCTAGTAGTTTGGCGTGATTGGCGCGGGTGGGTGATTCCTTGTGCGTTCTATTCCGTTTGCATCGTGAGATGGTGGTGGCATTATTTACAAGGCCTCAACACAAACTGCTAGCAATCATGGTCCTCACAAACTGCCCATAGGGGAGAAGAAGGAAATACTTGAAAATTAAGCTAGGAAAGAAGAGCAGTTGTGAGGACCAAGGAATTATAAAGATGGAGAAACAACAGGAGAGGAACACAGATAAAAAGCAAGCGTGATGAAGTGATATCACTTCTGATGCTCTACAAGAAATGGAGTTTGTGTTACAAACTGAACTCAGCAGTTTTGTTACGTGCTATGCCCTCTGTGGTTGCTCCAGGGCTTCAAGGAGATGGCTGGCATCGCAAACGTAGGCCTGTCTGCTGATATGGAGGCTTGGCGTCAACGTGTCATCTGGCTCAGGTGAGGGCGGGCCTTTGAAGAGGACGTCGTGAATGTCTACTCAGTTACCACACAGGGCATAGGTGTTGGGTTTGTGGTACAAGTACACGTGACTACAAAATAAAAACACGCACGCACACACTCACACACACAATCAATCACACACACACAAACACACACACTCACACAATCACACACTCACACACACTGTTAAGTACGGATGACTACAAGAAAAAACTTACACACACTCACGTGCGCACACACGCACATGCACACGCACACAATCTCCCTCGAACACACATTCACATGCGGACAAGCGCGCACACACACACACACACATTCAAAACAAACACTTGTTTGTGTGTCTTTGGCTGTTGCCTCATTGCAGGCAGCAAGACTTTAAGGCTGATTCCCAAAGCTCAACGCGCCTCCCTGACCTTTCCGATGAGCACCTGCTCAAGACAGCGCGCAGCTGGCTTGTGCCGCACCTGATGGGCTGCAGATCTAAAGCCGACATCCAGAAGTTGCCGTGGAGCTACATCCTCAAGGTGGTGCCACGGTGGTCATGTGAATACATTGTGAATACATTGTTCATGTGAATACATTGTTCAATTGAATACATTGTTCGTGTGAATACATTGTTCATGTAAAAACATTGTTCATGTGAATACATTGGTCATGTGAATACATTGTTCGTGCAAAGCATATAAAGAATTACCCTGAATTATCACCTGCAAGGTGCTGCCATGTTGGCTTTGTGGATACATTTTTTGCAGGCTGAAATCCAGAGAGACTGCCCTAGATCTATGAGAAAATGCCATTATATTAGTAGAGGCTGTTCTGGATCTCCAAGAACTGTCATTTGTGTGATAACTGTATACACCAGCATAGCACGTCAGAAGGCTTACATTGTCGGCCACCATGTCACTGTTTAGATGCACACAGTGGAGGGAAAGGGGTGATTTGGTTGATGTTGGTTGATTTGGTTGATTTGATTGATTTTGGTCGGTCACCATGTCCCTGTTTAGATGCATACAGTGGAGGGAAAGGGGGGATGTTGGTTGATGTTGGTTGATGTTGGTCGATTTGGTTGATTTGGTTAATTTTGGTGGTCGGCCACCATGTCCCTGTTTAGATGCATACAATGGTTACAATGGTTACAATGGGGGGTGACCTTCAGCCAGGTTGTTTGGCAATCGGCTGCTGACTGGTCTCGGCCAGCCACAAATAAATCCTTGAGCTCATAAAGAAAAAGAAAAAGTCTACTGTTCTGTTGAGAAAGGAAATCATGAACAAGTTGGTTGTTGACCTGTTGCAGCAAAAAGGTTGCTACAAACTGGCCCTTGTTAACAAAGGGTTTACAAAGGTATTACAAAGGGGGTAACCGGCAGCCACATGTATTAGGCTTCAAACCGACCCTTGTAAACTCTGCGTGTCGCCCCCTATTGATCGTTACACCCAGATCTATTCATTTCCAAATCATCCCTTATTGTTTGCTTCAAACCGACCCTTGTAAACTCTGTGTGTCGCCCCCTATTGATCGTTATACCCAGATCTATTCATATCCAATCATCCCTTAATATCTGTTTCAAGCTTAACCTTAATATCTCTAGATGTCTGTTTCAGTCTCACCTTTGTTTTTCCTATGTCCCCTGTTGATGTTTACACTCAGGCCATGGCACCCAAAGACCAACTGCAGCGTATAGAAGAGCAGGCTCCGGCTTCCATTATGCTGCCAACGGGTACAAAGGCCCGGATAGATTACGCTCGTGACCCGCCCATCATCCGTGCCAAGCTCCAGGTTGGTTGGCCTTCAAGCGTCCATACTGTGCAAGTGTATTTTCAAGGTGTTCCTATGTATTCAAGGTGACAATCCAACTGGTAAACACTGTGGGTGCTTCAGCTGTTATCACAACCGTGTAATTCCTCGTTGAATGGCATTTATTTGTGTGTGTGTATGTGTGTGTGCAGCTGTACTTTGTGTATAATAATTCAAGGATGTAAGAGAGTGCTCAAAAACATCACAGAAGTGAATATTAAATGGGCCGCATGGACACATCGTCCTGATCTTTTGCTGACCATGTAGCAAAAATGATATCACTCCCTGACTCCTGCCACATCCTGATCTTATATTGCTAGTACCATATAAAGAATGCGTAAAACTGCTGAGTTCAGTGTGGCGTACTTGCACTCCAGTACTTGGAGTGAAGCAAAGTGACATCACTCATATTACTCTTGCTTTTTATCTGTGTTCCTCTCCAGTTTCGCCGCCTTTTTATTTACTTGGTCCTCACACCCGCTATTCCTTATGAGTTTGAATATATATTTTATACCATTTTCCCCTTATTCTGAGCAGTTGTGACCCACCCTTGTAAATAGTTCACCGCCATTTCACGATGCAAACATACTAAAACTCGGTTCACCAGAAGCAGACCTTCCTGCCTGGCATTGCACGGTTGCAACCACATGTTGCAGCCACATGGTGCAGCCACATGGTGCAGCCACATGGTGCCACATGTTGCCACATGGTGCAGCCACATGGTGCCACATGGTGCCACATGGTGCCACGTGTTGCGGCACATGTTGCAGCCACATGTTGCGGCACATGTTGCAGCCACATGTTGCCACATGGTGCCACATGGTGCCACATGGTGCCACATGGTGCCACGTGTTGCCACATAGTGCCACATGGTGCCACATGGTGCCACATGGTGCCACATGTTGCGGCACGGTTTCAGCCACGTGTTGCGGCACACCACGTCACGTGCACATACTGTTCGGAATAGAAAAAGAAAAAGAAAAAACTGCGCAGGCAGTGAAAACCACTCCCCACATGTTGCAACACACCACGTCACGTGCACGTGCTGTTTGCAATATATGTGCAGCGGGTGCTCGCCCTCCTGCGCAGCAATCATGCGCACTTGAATGCACATGTGTAGGGTTGGCCAGAACCATATACATTTGGTGTATATACGGTATAAGATGCAACCCTTGTAAAAATTACCGTATACCCCAAATGTATACGGTTCTGGCCAACCCTACACATGTACACTTGCCTAAAAAATGCGCAGGTGCATACACATGTACACCTCCCAAAACAATGCGCAGGTACATACACATGTGCACCTGCCAAAACAATGCGCAGGCACATACACATGTGTTGCAAGTTGCAAGGATTAGGTGCGACCATACAGCCATGCTCTCCACCTGACGCACAAACATGCACATACGTGCACACATGTGCACGCACACACAAAGATATGCACACTTAAACATGCATACTTTCAAATACACACAGACGCGCACACACGCGCAAACACACACACACACACACACACACACACACACATACGCACACGCACACACACAGGAGGTGTTCGGCTTGATGCAGACACCTACTTTGGCTGGAGGCTCTGTGCCTGTGGCGTTCGAGCTCCTCTCACCTGCACAACGGCCGCTGCAGGTGACCCATTCACATTGACCAGTTGCTACAAGGCCATCCATAATATTATTCTGCGTTAATCAATTCCTACAATGCCATCCATAATCTTCTCTTTCGTGCAAGGATTTGAAATGCCCATGTCACTTGCGTGTGAGGCTGCACAAAGGGTGGTGCACACAGGGTGCTGCACAGGGTCGTGCACTCTCAATCGTGCTCTGATGTCTCACTTTGTGCATGCATGCGTGTGAGTGGACGAGTGTGCCATTGCGCGTGGTCTGTGCGCTTGTCTGCACGTGATGTGCTAGCATGCAAGCCCTTTTGTGTGTGTGTTTGTTTGCAGTGAGATCAGTGTGATTGTGCAGAATGCTTGATTACTATCATGAAGCACTGTTCAAAAGCAGTTGTATCGAGGGGAGTGGCTTTCACTGCCTGCGTAGTTAATTCTTTTTTCTTTTTCTTATGAAGCAGTTGCAGGCGCACCTTTTATCATCAATGAAGTTAAAGTGCTTGCATGCCTATCAGTGTTGTCAATGACAACTTGTCATGCAACTCGGTGATGTGCGCATCCTGATACATGTGTGCTTACACACACACCACCCACCATCACTTAGTCGGTAAACTTACTCCTTAGAATAATATGTCAGTGCAAGGCACGCAGGAAGCTGAGACGTTTACGCCATTGGCCTTTCCTTCCTGTTAATATTAAAACGCGGAAATCAGAGAGGAATAGACTTCATTGATGGTGGCAGCGCCCCAAGCTTCTTGCATGCCTTGGATGTTTTGCGAGTTTATCATAAATTAGTCTGAAAGCTTAGCCGTAATTCATTGGCGGTTGTGAGGCTTGCTTTGGTTCCCACATTGTTCGTAATCGCAGAAGTGGTTTTGAAAGTTACACACACCACCACGTGTGCACTTTCCTGTGCCTTGTTCCATGCTAATTGAGTGGCAAATACAAGAAGCCTCCCTTACAACAGGAATTCCATCTGGAAGCTGTCCCTACACAGATTTCTGGCACAGATTGTCGATAAATGTTTAAGATCCTATGTACATTCTAACACAGCTACGGCCGTTCAACCTAAATGCAGACGACTAGCAATTTGGCAGGATTTTGGAGCTCATCCTACCCCGCTGTCCGTCGCGAGCAAAAGGGACGATACCCAAGGTCAGTGAACAGCAAGTCTGTCAATAGCAAGGCCAGTGAACAGCAAGCTCTCTCCTTAATCAGTCATCATGGCAGCGAAGGTTCATCAAAGTCAGTGGACAGCAAACTCTCTCCTTAATCAGTCATCATGGCAGCGGAGGTCCTTCCCCTGATATAGCCATTGGAAACTTTTTTTCTGAAACCTTGTACAGTACATGCCGTTGTTGCAACTTAGCTCTAAAGCCTGTGGCCATCATGGCACGCCTCTAATGCCTGTGGCATCATGCCGTTGTTGCAATTTAGCTCTAAAGCCTGTGGCATCATGGCACGCCTCCAATGCCTGTGGCATCATGGCACCTGTGGCATCATGGCTCTAATGTCTGTGGCATCATGGCTCTAATGTCTGTGGCATCATGGCATGCCTCTAAAGCCTGTGGCATCATGGCTCTAATGCCTGTGGCATCATGGCACCTGTGGCATTATGGCTCTAAAGCTTGTGGCATCATGGCACGCCTGCACATCAACTGACACGCCTGGGTAGCTTGGGTGCTTTTGCTGTACAACAGCAATGAATCTGTCTCCTTAACAGCTGCTCTGAAAGCCTAGCGGTACATGGTCAGGCCAGAACCTTCGGGGTTGCGGGTTTGAACCTGCCTGGTAGCTTGGGTGTCTTTGCTGTACAACAGGTGATGTTATCATGTCGCTTGAATAAATCATGGCACGCCAGCACGCTGTCGGGCTTTGTAGAGAGTATAATATCATCGCACGCCAGTACGCAGTCGTGCGTTGTTGAGATTATGAAATCATGGCATGCCAGCATGCGATCGTGCATTATTGAGATTGTAAAATCATGACACACAAGCACGCAGTCGTGCATTGTTGAGAGAATCTCTACTAGAGAGTAGTACTTGCGCAGACTTTCCTTATCTTTTTGCACGCCTATTAATCACAGGCAATACTGGCCAGAGGATCCTTCGACAGCCGAGCCGACCAAGTTGAGCAAGAAAGGCCTAGAAAAACTCGCTGAAGAGCAAGAGAGTAAAAATAACAGTGACACGGGAAGCAAAAAAGGAGCTAGTAGCAACGCAAACAAAATCACAAAGGGCAGCAAACGCAGGTGACTGTCAGGTTTAAAACGGTTGCAGGCAGTGACAAAAAACAAAACCCAAAGTGATGTGCTTTTGTGGCTCCTATTTCTGATGTTGGGAGTGATTTTACACTCCGATATATTCCTCTTCATTTTCTTTCCTTTTGATCTTTTTGCATGCTTAAGTGTCGGGGTGTGCTGATTTATTAATGCAGATCTACCAATGCAGCCTCGCTTTCCTGTCATGAATCGAATTGCGTGCCTGAACCAATTGAACTGCTGCCTTGGTAGTATTATGGTTCTTAGTCAGGCTAGACTGACTGACTAATTGGGTAAGCGGATTTATATCTGCCCAATGCATGACAAATTTGCTGTCCGACATCACTCTGACAGGTCCAAATTCTGGATAATTGAACGGGGCAATTACATTCTCAGTTGTCAACCGAAACCCAGTCGTCACACACATCAATGTTGCATCTACAATAGTTACAATGGGGGGGGGGTGGACCTTCAGCCAGGTTGTTTGGCTGATCGGCTGCTGACTGGTCTCGGCCAGCCACAAAAACTATATCCATAAGCCTGCATAAGCTCAGAAAAAAGATACAAAGTCTAATGTTCAGCTGAGAAAGGAAATGTTGTTGGTTGAACTTGGTTGTTTAACTGTTGCAGAAAAAGGGTTGGGCTGCTGAAAAGTCACAAAAAGGTGTAAACAAAAGGAGGAATGCATGTTTCCTCAGCTCAAAAACTCGATAGTCTTGGCAAAATAAAAGAGCATGCACCTCGTTCTGAACATGTTCATCTTCGCCAGAACATAGGTCATACGCGAGAATCACCTTCAAGCCACGCTGCCGCCTCAACTTTCAAAGTATGCGCACCCACAGCGGAGTATACTGACGTTGCGCATAACATGTTTGGACAGATCAAGATTAAGGTACCATGGTACAGTAGTCGGCATACGCCCGCTTTCTAGAAAAAGGGATGGCAAACCATCTACCAACTTGGTTAAATGTAAAAAAGGGGAAAAGGATTAAGTGCACAGGTACTCCCCACATTAAGTAAGAAAAAGGAGTTAATTTGGTAGCGGGTACCATAAAGCCTTTTAAAGAATAGCTGCTGAACTTGATGACCTCAGTCGTTTTGTTGTGGACCTCAGTGAGAGACACTTGGAGTTTTAGACACCCTATTCTGATGGCTGCTCACAAGAGCACAACAGCAAACTTCTCACTTATAACAGATGGTGTGCACTGCCCCCCAAAAAGGCTCTGGCTAATCGTTCTCCCTACAGCTTCCCAAGTACATGTTCCTAGACCTCTCACGAGATGTCATCCGCAGTGTTGCCCGTTTCAGACTGCGTATCCACTCCCTTCGCTTTGAGACCGCAACATGGAACCCCAGCTCCTCCCCTACCTGTGATTTGTATGAAGCTGATGATGATGTCCAGATTGAACAGCATGCTATTTTCCACTGCACACACCCCCATACAGTGTCTCTTCGCAAGAGCCTAGGATGTTCCTACTATTTTGCACCAGAACAGCAACAGACTCTATTTTTTCTACATACATGAACTCATTGTTTTTTATGAGCAGGCTAGCAGTTGCACGCTTTGACTGAAGGCTTTTCCTTGTAAACCTTGTAAACCTTGTACCATAAAATCCTCCACCAAAAAGAAAAAGGTCAATGGGGACCAAGAGGGTTGTGGGCTTGGCCTGAACTGTCTGGTGCTACAACAACAATTATCTCAGTTTTCACACATTTTACATACGCAGCCTAGCAGTCGCACGTTTTGACTGATGGCTTTATCAGTAAGTCCTGAAGGCCATTATTTGTAAACCTTATCTCAAGACCCAGCTCCTTAAAAAGCTCCAGTGTGTGAATTTTATAAATGTGCACCTTTTCTCCAAAGTGTGGTGTGGAGATTAACAATGCTTTTTATATGATGGTGTAGAGGTTTTTGTGCTATTTTAGCGTGGCGCTCTGCTGGTTCTGATATCTAGTGTCCAGTAAATGTGTTTAATGCTTGTGTTGCCTAATTTAAATTCTATTTCACTTTGGCAATTCTGACATGTGCTTATTGGCGATCTTGAAAACAGGGTTTATACAAATAGTTGTGCGGTTGCTTCTCAAAGATACATGCGTGGTTAGCTAGTTCCCAGGGTGTCATTTTTTGTTTCAAGCAGTAGCAGGGGAACAGTATCTCGTTGAGAAACAATGCAATGCTCTTAAAACTGCTGTTGTTTCAGAGCACAGTGCAACTCGCTTGTTGCCAGCAAGTCACTTAGGCAGCCTGTTATTTAAACAAAAGTTGTAGTACTTGGAGTATGGCACCAACCTTCCTAATCTCGGCCATAAGGAAAAGAGTATAGCGAAATAGATAGTGAAATCACTCACGGCATGGAATAGGAGAGGATGTTTCGGGACCGCCGAGCACGACAAAACTTCCTACTTAAAGGGCAATCAGCGATCGGCTCAACAAAAATGCCATGTTTAATTGGGCACTGCCCAAAACCAAAACTAATCTGAGGCTAAAGGCTAACTGATGAAAATTTCAGACCTGCACCACCCAATGGAAGCAAGGAGACGCGCAGCACTTAAACCAGAGATATCTGTTGACCTTTCATCGGCAAGCGGAATCGGGGGCAGAAACCTGCACGCCACAGTAAGGCCAGCAGAACCAACTCAAGCGGGCTGCCCTCCTCTGATCTTCCTTGAGGGGCTGCGAACAGGCAAAAGGTCAGAGGCAGAATTAGCCACGAGGGTAGGGACGGCAAGGTACGTCACTCTTTTTGTGTGAGCAATGTTAAGAGAACACGGAAAGGGGGTTCAAGTCTGCGACTTGTCTCCTTTTAATTAATTAAATCTTGGAGGAGAGGAATGCAGCTACCCACCCACGCATGGTGAGCAAAATGCTTGTGAGTGCTGTTCATCCAACGTCACACCACCTTTGCTCGGCAGCCTTTGTAACTAAGTAAAGGAAAAAAGCTCTGCTGACAGTGATGACAACGCAGTTAGCATAGGCAAGTCTTGTTCTTGCTGATGCCACCCACCTCCGCATGGTGACAAACTCCTCGGCAGAACTGGGATGGATACCTATTACGCTGTCAATCTGCTCCTTAGTACACTTGGTCTTGACCGCCACGGCAAAGCCCTGCAAACATAACAGATTGAGTCAAATTATTTGACACACAATTACAAGGCGCAGCACTTCATCCTTGGTCTTGACCGCTACGGCAAAAAGCCCTGCGGACACAATATTTTGACACAAATTATAACATTTACGGGAGTGTTTACACTACCTGCGTTCTTTTTCTTTCTTCTTTACAAAAATCATCAGTTCTCTGCTTCAGCTGTAGAACTGGAGTTCTTGCGTAGTGAGCGTAGGCTGAGGTCTGGCAGGCACTTTGCATAAAGTGCTGTGTACTCTCGTTTTAGGCATTCTTTTTATCCTTGCTTTTGCTCGGGTTGTTTTTCCCGCCCCCCCCCCTCAGCTTGTGCTTTGACTTGTGGGTGTTCCCATCTGAGCTCGCTTGGATCTGACTTACGGACTTGGCACTTGCTTCTTTGCGTTGTTTTGCTTTTGTGAGGGCCTGCAGCCCATTTTTGGTTTTGATCTCCCTCCACGGCAGCTTGGTGTAATGACGAAGCCTACAGCGAACTGTAGCATAGAACCTTGGTATCGACCACCACAGCGAAGCCCTGCACACATTTGGTTTTACGAGCATCACCACAGTCACAAACACCACTGTTTGGTGCTGAAAACCACGGCAAAGCCATTGGCTTGTACATGAGTATTTCAAAATTGGCTGCTCCTATTAATAAACATGATCACATGATCACATGATCACTTGGTAGCAACTGCCATGGCAACACCTTTTATCACTTAGATCTTGGAGACCTTTGACCAATGAGACAGCATTAGCAAGGTCAGTCCTTTCCTCCCTGGATGTCCGTGCCTCCCTTGAAGCATGCTTGGTCATACCCACACAGGTCTGCGCAGACGTCTTTGTCATGCAGGTGTATAGAGCAAACCGGAAAATATTTTACGCCTTTCTAGCATATTGCAACCTTCTGCGTGTCGTACTCTTCCACTTTTGCACAACACACCCTGTTCATGTTTCATAGCAGCAATCAGAGGCACGAGCAATACCCACTGAAGTGATTACTAAAGGATGTGACGCACAGGGTGATACGCTTTCGCACCGGAACCACAAGATTGCACCACGGTTGCACCACAATTGCACCACGAATTGCACTTTTTACGATTGCACCACGACTACACCACGATTGCACCACAAATGCACCACGATTGCACTTTTTACGAATGCACCACGAATGCACCACGAATGCACCACGAATGCACCACGGTTGCACCACAATTGCACTTTTTACGAATGCACCACGATTGCACCACGATTGCACCACGAATGCGCCACGAATACACCACGAATGCACCACGAATGCACCACGAATGCACCACGAATTGCACTTTTTACGAATGCACCACGAATGCGCCACGAATGCACCACGATCGCACCACAAATGCGCCACGATTGCACCACGAATGCGCGTCATGCAAGTCATGCAATGGTTCTGATTATTAACCTCCGTTCACACCAATGCATTAGCAGAGAACCCCTTCCCCATGCGTGTGGCTGCAGCATGACGAAACAGCCCCTCCCCCTCGCGCACTAGCACCCCTCCCACGCCCACAAACTCGCACCTGCATGATCTCAGCAGAGTGGTCCCCAACCATGTGCGCGCCGATTACCACCCGGCTGTCTGCATCCACAATCATCTTCATCAAACACCGTAGAGGGGAGCCACTCAGCGTGTTGCGCATGGCACGGAAGCTGGAGGTGTAGATGTCCAGGTTAGGGTGGACTTTCAGCGCCTGCTCTTCAGTCATGCCCTGCAACAAACAATAGCATGGCACGGAGGCTGGAGGTGTAAATGTCCAGGTTGGGGTGAGCTGCCAGCGCTTGCTCTTCAGTCATGCCCTGCAGCAAACAATAGCATGGCACGGAAGCTGGAGGTGTAGATGTCCAGGTTAGGGTGAGCTGCCAGCGCTTGCTCTTCAGTATGCCCTGCAGCAAACAATAGCATGAAACGGAAGCTGGAGGTGTAGATGTCCAGGTTGGAGTGGACTTTCAGCGCTTGCTCTTCAGTCATGCCCTGCAGTAAACAATAGCATGGCATGGAAGCTGGAGGTGTAGATGTCCAGGTTGGAGTGGACTTTCAGCGCTTGCTCTTCAGTCACGCCCTGCAGCAAACAATAGCATGGCATGGAAGCTGGAGGTGTAGATGTCCAGGTTGGAGTGGACTTTCAGCGCTTGCTCTTCAGTCACGCCCTGCAGCAAACAATAGCATGGCACGGAAGCTGGAGGTGTAGATGTACAGGTTAGGGTGAACTTCTGCTCTTCAGTCATGCCCTGCAGCAAACAACAGATGGTTATTACTGTTGCAAGGACAACTGCATTTGTAGCATGGCACAGAAACCACGGGCTGTAGCATGGCACAGAAACACTGTTACAAGGACAACTGCATTTGTAGCATGGCACAGAAACCACGGGCTGTAGCAAGGCACAGAAACCACGGGCTGTAGCATGGCACAGAAACCACGGGCTGTAGCATGGCACAGAAACCACGGGCTGTAGTATGGCACAGAAACCACGGGCTGTAGCATGGCACAGAAACCACGGGCTGTAGTATGGCACAGAAACATTGTTACAAGGACAACCGCATTTGTAGCATGGCACAGAAACCACGGGCTGTAGCATGACACAGAAACCTCGGGCTGTAGTATGGCACAGAAACCATGGGCTGTAGCATGGCACAGAAAACCACGGGCTGTAGCATAGGGCACAGAGGCCACGGGCTGTAGCATGGCACAGAAAGCACGGGCTGTAGCATGGCACAGAAAACCACGGGCTGTAGCATAGGGCACAGAAACCACGGGCTGTAGCATGGCACAGAAAACCACGGGCTGTAGCATAGGGCACAGAAACCACGGGCTGTAGCATGGCACAGAAACACTGTTACAAGGACAACCGCATTTGTAGCATGGCACAGAAACCACGGGCTGTAGCATGGCACAAAAACCACGGGCTGTAGCATGGCACAGAAACCACGGGCTGTAGCATGGCACAGAAAGCACGGGCTGTAGCATAGGGCACAGAAACCACGGGCTGTAGCATGGCACAGAAACCACGGGCTGTAGCATAGGGCACAGAGGCCACTGGCTGTAGCATGGCACAGAACCACGGGCTGTAGCATAGGGCACAAAAACCACGGGCTGTAGCTGGCAATGTTGGGGGAGCTTGTAGCGCTCACCATTCAGTCCTGATTGAAGACTGGACTGACTGTAAAAGGAATAGTATGTGGTTATTGATGTTGGACAGTTGTAGCGCTCACCATTCAGTCCTGATTGAAGACTGGACAGACTATAAAAGGAATAGTATGTGGTTATTGATGTTGGACAGGGGAGAACGGAGCTGGTTCCAGCACCTGTGGGTGCGGACTTCATACCACCACGACAAAAATAAGAGGAACGTATAGGATCAAGGTATGAAGAACACAGGCATGCAAGGGGAGCCCACAATCATAGTCAAAGGATACAACTACATGCACAGATGCTCAAGAATACACCAAGAACACATTGGTAAGGTCGGCCAGAATCACAGGTACACCGCAGATTGTGGAGCTTTGAGCAAAGCTTTTTTACATTCATGCGATCACGGGCAGTGTATTCTGTGCTGACTATCAATGCTATGTAAGACGATCATCTTATTTTGCTTGCAGCCAGCCCCTTAATATAGGGGGATATAAAAAGACACGAGCCACACATGACGCACACACCCACCACGCCTGCCAGCTCTGGATGAGAGAACACAGCCGAAGCCACAGCCTCGTAGTCAGGCTTGGTAGGCTCGTTCAAGGCAATAGTGCGTGCTAACGCCATTCCTTCCATCAAAGCTACGGGCGTCAACTGTGAGCAGCACAGTATGTATGTGTGTATGTGTGTTTGTATGTCATCAGTGCTACGGGCGTCAACTGCGAGCAGCACAGTGTGTGTGTGTGTGTGTGTGTGTGTGTGTGTGTGTGTGTGTGTGTGTGTGTTTGTGTGTGTGTCATCGGAGCCACGGGCGTCAACTGCAAGCAGCGCAGTGTGTGTGTGTGTCATTGGAGCCACGCGCGTCAACTGCAAGCAGCGCAATGCGTTTCGCTAAGGGCATTGGACAAGATCAAACCGGTCAGATTGAATCAATTCTGATGGCATCAGAGCTACGGGCTGCACTTTGTGATTAACTTTGGGCACTAAGCATGGACACACACACACACACACGCACACACACAAACACATTTAGCACAAAGGGATATGTATTTGAGGACTGAGGACACACGTTGGGCTTGCACACATACACTGTACACTGAAAGCGGCTGTGCCGTACATGAATACCACCACAAGTGAGCAGCACTGCCTTGCCCTGCGCGTGAATGTGAATATGCACTTGCTGCACCGCACCAGCACCCGCACCTGCACCCATATCCACATCCATACCCACACCTGCACATTGCACACCCACACCCACACCCTCACCCACACCCAAACGCACGCACACACACGCGCACACACACATACCTGGATACGGTCTATGACATCACCCACAGCCCAAATGCTGGGCACGCTGGACTTGCAGTACTCGTCCACTACGATCTGGCCCTTGGGGCCCATCTGAACACCAGCTTCTTCCAGGCCAAGGTTCTTAGTGTTTGGCGCACGACCTGGGGGTAGAGGCAATGGCATGCTCTAGTTTTATTTTTGAGATGTTACAAGATCTACAGAGGAAAAACACCGGCTTCTTTCAGACTAGGTTTGATGTTAGACAACTTGAATTTAGGGTGAAGATTTGAACCTAGGGATGGGGGTTGAAATTTAATTTAGTCACACACATGGTTTGATGAGCCACACAAAATTGACGTGTTGCTCTTGCTGGAAGTTACATGTCCAACCAAGGTGCTTGATGAGGTCAGGTGCACAGATCAAGGTGCTTGATGAGGTCAGGTGCACAGATCAAGGTGCTTGGTGGTGTCAGATGCACAGATCAAGGTGCTTTGATGAGGTCAGATGCACAGATCAAGGTGCTTGATAAGGTCAGGTGCACAGATCAAGGTGCTTGATGAGGTCAGGTGCACAGATCAAGGTGCTTGGTGGTGTCAGATGCACAGATAAGGTGCTTGATGAGGTCCAGTGCGCAGCCAGGTGCAATCTTGAAAAGAGTGCAGCCTGCTCGAAGTTTAAGGTGCTGTTGCTTAAGAACGCCTGCTGTTATTCACCGCCTCACTTGTCCAACAAAACAAATGCAACAGGGACATCCTGCTGTAAATTACACTTTGTCACCCGCCCCGCCCAACAATCCCTACTGAGATACTTTTGTCTCAGCCGGCCAAAACCTTAAAACTGCACACCTCCTTCTTCTTTATAGTCCAAGTAACAAAGCTGAGGCCAACCCCTCTCGCCTGCGGTGTTCTCCTGGCTCAGCCTGCCAAATTTAAAATACGCCACACCTCCCTCTTACAAGTCCTAGTAGCATTTAATGGACTCACATACATACACACACACAGGCATGTGCACAGTTCCCTCCTACCTGTGGCCATCAGCACCTGGTCGTTGTCTGTTATCTCCACGCTGCTACCGTCCTTTGCAGTCATGACCACGGTCAGCTTTCCGTTGGCCTGCTTCTTGACCTGTGTCCCCAAAAAGCAGACACAAACTTGATGACACACACAAGTACACACACATATATACACGCTGCTACCGTCCTTTGCAGTCATGACCACGGTCAGCTTGCCGTTGGCCTGCTTCTTGACCTGTGTCCCCACAAAGCAGACCCAATCTTGATACACACAAGTACATGCACGCACACATGAACCACAAATAAACACAGCCCTGACCACCGATGGTGAACTGCAGCTGCGCGAAGCAAAACACGTGACGACTCACACAAGTACATGCACACGCACACACACACTCACACACAAACCACAAATAAACTCAGCCCTGACCTCCGATGGTGATCCGCATCTGCGTGACGCAGCACACTCGCTGACACACACAAGTAGATGAGAGCGTAGCACCCCCGCAAGCCCATCCCTCACCTCTGCAGGAGTCATGTTGGGGTGCATCTGTAGGCCTGAGGCAGCATACTGCTCCGTGGTGAAATTACGAACCTACGAGCAATTATGTGAGGTGCGAGTGAGGAGGAGATTGAGGAGGGAAAGCTAGGGGGCTGGTACAAAGCTGCAAGGCAAAACACATATTAGAAGTGTATATGGCCAGAAAGATAAAAACGAGGAGTCATAGGTAGGGAGGACTTGCAGCAAGGTACGGGAGGAATGAATGGAAGGAGCACTTGAGTAAGTCAAGGCCAGCAGAGGGAGGTCGGTTGCTTGCCAAATCTCTCTCTAACCAACTCTCACCAGCAGCCAATTGCAATTCACGCTTGCTAAACTTTTGATCCCCATTTCTAAATACATAGTTGAGGAGATTACTGGTGCCGAAGTGGCTCCTTCTCACTTATTAATGTGAGGAGGGCCTCCCCATTTTCCATTATCTGGTGAAGGAGATAACGGGTACCCTATACCGAAGTGGCTTCTTATCCATTATTTTAATGTGAGGGGGGGCTTCCAGTGCCAAAATACATTTATTTTTCGCAGCGAGCCTGGAATAAGTGGGAAGTAAAACCGTTAGCTTTGGCCAGTACCGCATGCATGCAGCACATGTAAGGAAATGCAGGAAATATATGGTGTGCCTATACACAGTGCTGGTCGTAAGGCAGGGTTGAAATTTAAAAAACCTTGTGACTGTATGTCACGTTAACTAAGGAGTTTAGAATATCCACCAGACAAGCTTCTACCAGATAAGCTTTTAGTCACGTCAACAAAGAACAAGGGCAGGCCCTCCCACAACCTGGCCCGACCCACACCCAGACCCACACACACACACACACACACACACACAAACACACACACACAAATACTCAGGCACCCACCTCCTCGTCGAAGCCCCTCAAAGGAGCGGGCTGCCTGAACACCAGGTGCACGTCCGCACCAAAGCGGTGGAAGATGCCTGCAAACTCCACAGCGATATAGCCCCCGCCAATGACTGTGATTTTGCTGCATGACAGTTAGGGGAGTGGGAGCGTATTAAGCTAAAGCATATTGCATTACAATAGCGTCGTTATATGAGCATATTAATTTGAAACAGACGTTGGTGCTTGGTGATGATGGAAGCATTGCATGCCAGAAAAACAAAAGGTGGGAGTTTGGCCTGCAAGCACGGTGGGCGATACAGACTCCCTGGCAATGACCAATACCTTGTTACAAAAAGGCAAAAGGAGGGGCAGGTTGCATACACAAGAGGGGGTGCGTACACATGAGGGGGTGTGCATAGACAAGAGGGTGTGCATACCCAGAAGGGGGGTGTGCATACACAGGAGGGATGCATACACAGTGGGGGTGCATACACAGGACGGGGG
>Ga0307974_1000528_pt1 | contig 23756 bp, 26 predicted proteins | sample OrgLakmetagen784_FD_201812 | JGI IMG/M metagenome (GOLD analysis project Ga0307974, IMG submission 201812) | Saline water microbial communities from Organic Lake, Antarctica - #784 | ecosystem: Environmental > Aquatic > Non-marine Saline and Alkaline > Saline | place: Antarctica: Organic Lake... | reverse complement strand
CCTTCATCTCCAAGGGCTGTACCACACCACCTTCACGCCTCTGGGGCCCCCCAAGCTGTTCAATCTCACACTGCCTCGCGGCCTGCCAGTGCAAGCGGCCCTTCGCGGCCTGGCAGCGCAAGCGGCAGCGGCCGAGGCACTGACCAAGGCTGGCAGCTGTGCTATGTGGACAGGCGAAGGGCACACAAGCAGCAAATGCGGGGTGGTGATTATGGAGGTTCTAGAGGTTTACGATAAAGGGTAGACCGGCCGGGTGCACATGATTTGAGGCTTCTCGTGCACAATATTATGGCCTGCCTGACTTAAGAATAGCACCCGATGCAGGTGCTAACAAGACAATTGCACTGTGTGACATCATTAGGCAGCATCATATCATTGTCCTCACCAACGAGTTAAATAGACTCATGACACATTTGCACAGCACGCACAAGCTTGTACATGCTACCAACATTGCACAAGAACATGTGGGCAGGCGTGGGTAGGGGGGGGCTATTATTGCTGCCAATGCTTGCGTTAATTATCTGAGCATGTTTGCAGTCTCCCCTAGCTTGCAATGTGTTTGGGTGCGTGCGGTGTGACAAGGCCTTGTTTGGCTTTGGAGAAGATGTCATGTTGTACGCAGTTTACATCAACCCTCAAAGCCAGGCTTTTACACTTGCTCACGTCACTGCCTCTTATTCCTCTCTTTTCGACGAGCTTGCTTGTGCAACCCAGGTGGCTCCCCATCTTTTGCTGTGTGGCGACTTTAATGCCAAAGTAGGAGGACTGAGGACTGAGTGAGGTATCGCATGCACATGGAGGTCTTCTGATGGCGCACCTTGCCCTGCAACTGGCCCGTCGCTGTGAGTGTAGCGGTGTGAATGCTGCTGGCAGATTGTTGATTGACTATGCTAGTGCAGCTGAGTGTGTTTTGGGCACGGGCAGGGTGCTGGGTGAGCTTGGGCAAGCCACCTTTGTTGGCTCACAGGCAGTTGCTAGTAGGCCTGATCACGTGATTATGTCTAGTAAAGTGTACGGAGCTGCTCAGCCAGAGTGCCCGCATTGCGCCAGTGCGGCACATAATTGATCACTGTACGATGAGCTTGGTCTTTCGTGTTGATGACGTGAGCTTTAATGCTGACTGGACATTGCTATTGCGCATGTGTGTAGCTCTGGGGGATGTGGTACCAATTTCGTATTGAAATCGAACTTAGAGCGTGCTGGGATTTATGGCGAAGTCTTGGCAGACAGTACAGTGATGCAAGACCAATATGCTCAAGCACTTGAGGAGAGGGATCATGAGAAAGCGTGCTTCTGCCTACGTTCTATGATTGTGCATGCTGCTAGCGATTTCAGAGTGGGTATGGGTAAACAAATCAGTGTCTGTGCTCCCTTGTGTGGTAATAGAATGCGCGACCCGCCTTGGTTTGACGCTCATTTTGCTTAATACCAATAGTGACACTTTGCGGAGGGTAGTCCAGGCTGATCTCGATTTACAGCCTCGTTCAAGTGCCTGCTGGACAGCTCAATTGCTGAGCGCTTTTCAGGGACTGCGTGGGTGTGAGTTGTATGTACGAGCTGTTCAAACTGGGCATGCTATTACCCTGGTAATAGCAACAGTGTACTGCAGATTTGAAGCATAGGATGAGAGGTGTTTGGAGAGACGCTGAGTTGGTGGACCCCAACACGCACAACAACAAACTGGCCACATATCATTTTTGGTTTGCCATCCCTTTTTCTAGATATGAGCGTATGCCGATTAAAGTACCGCGGTATCTCCATCTTGATCTGTCCAAACATGTTACACGCAATATAAGTAGATTCCGCTTGCGTGCGCTTACTTTGAAAGTTGAGGCAGCAGCGTGGCTTGAAGATGGTTCTTGCGTATGTGACCAATGTCCTGGTGAAGATGAACATGTTCAGAACGAGGTGCATGCTCTTTTATCTTGCCAAGACCATCAAGTTTGTGAGCTGAGGAAACATTTTTCAGTGCAATGTTCAAACAGAAAATGCTGAGAGCCACACAGGTTCCCATGCAAGAGTTCATTTGCGATTTGCGTTTCAGACATTTGAAGGTATGGAGGGAAGCTGATTTTTCATGTCCTCGCGCAGTAAACAAGAAAGCAGTCACGTCTTGTGATACGTGTTCAGTGTTGTGCACTTGACGCTTGACGGCGTCAATGGTAAATGACGCTGACGGCGTAATTTATATCAAATTGACGTTGAAAATAGTAAATTACGCCGTCAATCGTCAGAATTTAATAACGCCGTTATTTACAATCGTTATTTATGGTGCCATTTTTGAATGACGCCGTATGTGCACAACACTGATCACAAGTGGTGTGGGAGTTCTGAGAGTGGTCCTAGAGGTTCTCCTTTTTCTATCCCCTCCTACTTGTACAATGATCTGGACAAACATGTGTTGAGGAATTTCAGCATGTTCAGATTGCGTGCACACCATTTGAGAGTGGAGTCTTGCAAATGGCATGGTGGTTCTAGCATTTGTGATAAATGTGAGTGTGGAGAAGTCCAAGATGAGAAGCATGTGCTTTTCTTCTGCAAGTGTGCTGAAGTGTGCGAGCTGCGCATGAGATACAAAGACCTTTTTGAAGGAATGTTTAAGACTCTGCTGCGTTTGCTCCTTCGAGCTCTGAATTTATTCCTTTCTTGGCTTGTCATCACAGTATCACTGATGTTGAGATCAATGCATTCCTGAATCAAGACTCGTACAGACTCCTCAAGTTTGTGTCAGATTTAGTTTCAATTTTCGACACTGGTTGCTTTTGTTTCACCAGCCAATTGCCATCAGCCAGAGTCTCGGGCTGTAGGCCATCCTTGTAACCCTTGTAACCCTTGTACAGTCTTAGCCAGGCAAGTGCTGGTTCAGAGTTCATCTAGCAGCAGGGCCCGCAGCAAAAGAGTGATGAACCAGACCATGTTTGATGTTCCAGACCTTCTCGTTGTGCATGTGCTGCTCCTCGCTCCTCACACATGTTTATATATATTGTTATTATTTGCCTCCCTCATTCTTGGTATCCTCGTTCTCTTTCTCTTTACACTTTATTCTAGCTTCTTTTTCTGGTGTCTTGTTCAGTCTGGCCTCTTTCTCTTCTTGAAGCTGGCTTTTTTATGCTATAGCTCAACTGCCCTCGCTGGCGGATATAGCTGTGTAACCCTTACCCTTACCCTTACCCCTTGGTATCCTCAGTGTGATATATCTTTTTTTTAACGTGCCCAAAACTCACAGATGATTCCCCCTCTCTAATTAATAGCGGTCGGTTTATCCTGGCAGATGCTTAACTGTCAACTGATTTTATTCAGTGCTGCAATGTCATTGTGCCTTTTTCCCCTTCCCAGTTTTTTTTTTGTAGGTGCTACAATTGGAGCTACAACAACAATTATCACAGTTTCTACACGTTTCATTTACGCAGCCTAGCAGTCGCACGTTTTGACTGATGGCTTATCTGTAAATCCTGTCCGCATGAACATCTTCCTTGTTAGCCTTTGCACACAGCACCGCCAGCTGGTCTTCCCACCTCAATATGAAAATAGCCCAACACAATTGACAGCTTTTTTGAACCAACCAGATATATATGGTGTGGCCTCTTTTGTGGTCGAGTGCCTAGCCCTTTTCCCTTAATTTTCTCTAGTATCTTTTTGGTTTGGTTTCAGGCTTTTTCCAAGCTTCCGCTCAGATGCCCCCCTTGGGAAAAGAAAAGAAAAGACTCCGCTGGTAGTGATGACACAGCCAGCATGATTAAGGCCCCCCTTGGGCATATATAGAAGCGAGGTAACCTTACCTTACCTAGCAGTCGCACGTTTTGACCGATGGCTTTCTCTGTAAATCCTGTAAAAGAAGATTACATTATGGCGTCATTCTGCTTTTTGCCGGAAGCGAGGACTACACCATCATCTGCACTCGATGAGTGTCCTATTCTTTTAAGTCGATGCTTTCACGGTTTCCATTTCTTTCCATTGGCAGAGCAAGCGAGAAGACCAGCCATATGCTGACGTGATCAAATAGTTGTAACAGGTAATGCAAAATAACATTGTCTGAAGTCTAACTACAAGTGGGCAAACAGGTGGCGCATATATACCTCACCCGAGGAGCCAAGGCATTGTCTTAATGTGCACCTACCAAAAACAACGAGCCGCTCCCAAATCAGTCAGCAATTGTTTACCTATTCTGACCACCAAGTGTTCCACCCAAACATCCAGTCTCAAAATCTCAAATATGCCCTGAAGCCCCCCCCTGTTGTGCAGGGATCTCCGAGAGTCTTCCTTATTCATACCAAGCCAGCCTCAGGTCTCATAAACTTATCTAGTGTGCAAGAAGAGTGTTTTTTCCTACTTTGCAGCCATCTTAGCTTTCTTCTTTGCAGCTGAAGCAGCCTTCTTTGCTGCAGCAGCATCGGCCTTAGCCTTCTTGTCCTCAGCACTCTCAGTCACCACAATGATACGCTTGCCCTCATCAAAGGATAAGCCTGCTCCACAGTTTATGCAGTCACACTGCAGAAATGGCAGCGAGCAAAACATTCCAGAAGTCAGTGAGACGGAAGTCAGCGAGACACACTATGGATGCTTTTATGCCATTACTGTTCGAGCATGCTTCATCATTGCCTGCGAGGCACTTCGTCACACAAAGGTTTACTATAGAACAAGCTTAAATAAATAAGTGGCGCCAGGATTCAGTCAAGAGACCTGTCAAAGCTTAATTTGGCAAGGTCACCCCTGCTTCTTGCTTCTCTTCCACACCTGCCAGTCATTGACTGCTATGCTAGCATGCCTGAGAAATCTGACCATGGTCATGCACGTGCTTGCAGAGCCTTATGTGTGTGCTCTGAACTGGTCCCCTACCAGCTTATCCTGTTTGCCTCGCCCAATATCATGCATGTAATGGGTGCATAACTCTCTCCGCACCAAGCGTCACCACATCAGCAAGTGGTCAGAATGCAAATGTATTATAGCGACGGATTAAATTTCCTGCTCTTCACGAAATACATCAACATGACTTTGCTCGGCAAAAGACTTGCATTCCTGGCATCGCCAAATGCCCTGGCCCGGTAAGTCTTCTTTCTAATTATCTAGTTTTTGTGTCAAGAAGCTGAAATAAAATGGTGAACTTTTACTTCCTAGATTTTTTTTCGTGCTTGGCAAGACGTCTTCAAGCCAGCAGTTCAGTTCTTACTCGATTCGAAGACAATAGTTTTTGGAGAAAGGTGCTACAAGGCTCTCAGTTTTTTTAGAAATGCAAAGATCTAGAACATGAAGTGACCAATAGGCGTGGGATGAGTGCATGCGTACAGATTCACCTGAATTTGAAGCACATTCTAAGCAAGGAAGGTCCACTGGGAAGAGGACTTGCATACAGGAAACGTCGACAGTTCTGCCAAGCACCAATTTTATTTCACGCTCTCATACCTTGGGCGCTTGAGTTAACTAACTAGTTTTCAGATGGCGTGACTTCTATTCATGCTAAATGTGTTTGGCACACGATTCAGGCCAATCTTGCTTGCAGTCTGTTCAGCTCAACACGTAAAAAACAATGTAACACAATCCCAAATGACCTCAACTTACTACTGACCCACTCATTCTGCGCAGTGCCTAGTTTGCCAATCTCGTCAGGATGCTTTTGACGTAGGTTCTCATTGTATATTTTCCAATCCCACACACATTTAATGCAATGCCCTACACGCAAGCGGCCACGTACCGCGTTGGTGCCTCGGTTGCCTGGGACAGTCAGGATGTCTCCAAAGTAGGTGAAGTTCTGGGTGTTGCAGCTGGGGCACGGGCCTCGGAGCACCTTGGCATCCTTGAACACAAGGTTGGTGGCTGTGGTGGCTAAAGCATACACAACGGGCAACAAGAGGCCCCACCTGCAAGGTCAACAGAGGTGTGTGTGTGTATGTGTGTGTGTGCAAATGTTTACGTGGACATAGAAAGGAATGGAGGGCCTGCTCATTTGCAACTAAGCAACCCACTGTAGCAAAACACGAGTGAGATGTTTGTAGTTACGTGTCACACGGGCCAACTAGTGTGGTGAAGAGGCCTGTTGCTACTTTCGGCTGGCCCTCTATAGAGGACAGACACACAGGGAAGGGAAAACTGCCATCTTCTATGGTTTGTCTCAAGTGATCAATTTGCACAGCCTGCAAATGAGCGTGCGGTGTGGGCGCTGTGATTGCTGCAAATAACATAACGTTCTGGACGTTCTAAACACTCACAGCAACACAGGTCCGTAGGGTGGGGGCAGCTCGATGGCCTCTGTAATCTCAAAGCCGGTGATGTCATCAATGGCAAACACAAAGCCTAGCACCAGCAGTGCCGCTGGCACGTTCAAGGCAAGCAATCGGAGGTAGTCCGGCACCGCATCGGAGTACATTTGCTGGGTGCGGATGCTGCATCGAGGGCCCTGCGTACTCGTGTGTGCATTGTTGCATATATGCTTGTGTGTGTGTGCGTGTGTGTGTGTGTGTGTGTGCGTGTGTGTGTGTGCATATGTATGACAAGAGCAATAATGTTGGCGGTGCGCATGGCTACAACATGTGGCAAGGCCATTCGCGCACCTGTGCTGAAATGACGCTGCCCCTTGTTTTAAGCTGAGACTTCAGGGAGTCATAGTCCGCATCACTCATGATTTGTTGACCTTTAGCAAAGGCCTGCAGATAGGATCGTGCAAAGGCCAAATGCTCTCATAAAAGAAAAGGCGAGAGCAGGTCCTGAAAGCAGAATGTGACGCTGTCACATTATTCCTGCTAATGTGTTCAGCTGCTAGGTAACTTTTTTGTGAACATATCACAAGTTCTTGTACAAGCTCTTACACACACACACACACACACACACACACACACGCACACACACACACACACGCGTGCGCGCACACACACATACACACAGGAGTGCACGCACGCAAAGGACAAGTCAAAACAGTCCATTAACACGTACCTGGGTAGCTTCCAAAAACATGAGCTCATCAGTGCCCAGCACAGCCACCTTGCTTCCATTCCATAGCAGCTCATCTCGCAGTGTTTCAAACTCCGCGTCTGAGATGGCAGGCTTGCCTGCACGGCCAGTCAGGCAACAGCAACGTGTCTGCTTCATTCAAAACATGCGTAATTGCCAGGCGAAAACCTTCACCGGAGGAACGGGTGCGCAAACAGGAGCGTGTGTAGCGCACGCGCACGCCAGCAAAGCCACATTGCTTGGTGCATCCCCCATGGTTGAGCTGCACAATGTAATCATCTGCACAACCCTGAAGGGCCTGCTCACCGTCAAAATAGTAGGCACTGAGGGCAGAGAGGTATTCAGACTCCATTTCTCCTAGAGACAGGGGCTTCCGGCGCTTGCCCTCCTCATCGATGGAGCTGTGCGTGGAGAGTGATGAACGTTGAAGTGAGAGGGGTGAGGAGGAATGCAGGTTTCCACGTCGGTGTGTGTTTGCCGGTACACGCGCGTGTGCACAGAAGAATCCCCTTTTCTCTCAACCAAAGTGCTACCCCAGATTTTCGCTCACCAGATGCCAGTGAGGCTTCCCTCGTCGATTTCCTCCTGCGTGTTGTGCACAGAGGGGAAGTGAGGGAGCAGAAATTAACACGCCCGCAGAGTTGACGAGCTGCTGACACTTCACGGGTGCCTCTGAACAAAACATTATGCTCTTGTCACACGAACAAAGCGCGTTCCGTGCCTGTGTTTGTGCTCTCGTCCTTAGCTTCGCTGAAAACCTCTCTTCACTCCTTGCTGGAACGCTGCTGCTGACGCGCAGCCTCACGGGCAAGGCAATGAGGGGGCTCCGGGCATTGCAGGCGCATTTGGTGTTCAGGCACTGAGACTGCGCAGAACGCAACATGTTGACCACGCTTTCGTTTAGAAAAAATGTCAAAAATTAACAAATTCCTAACTGGTGTGTGAAAAATCAACTTCTGTGGCTTGCACAATTGTGCACACAGTTTTGTTTAGTTAAAGAAGCAGCATGATGCGTGTGGCAGCGGCCCGTCATCGGGTAGGGAGTATGAAGTCAGGGCAGTCAGGGCTTGAGTTCATTGGTGAAGACTATTGTGTTGGCTTATGCCAGCATGGTGAATGCCTGATGAGGAGAATGGATGCGAAGGACTTCCTCAGTCTCAGCAGCGCGTGTGCACTCACCCGCCCCTTGTTCCTGCTGCATTGCAGGAGGCTGGCACATCCTTCCCCTCAGTGCAAGCTGTGCGTCACTACTTTGCGCCCCAGAGCCTAGCTTTCTCTGAGGAAGTGGCTATCCAAAAGCCTGTAGGTAGCGTGTGTGTGTGTGTGTGAGTGTGTGTGTGTGTGTGTGTGTGTGTGTGTGTTTGAGGGCAAGCACAAACACATTTCCCACTTCACATCAAAACACGCGTACAATCTCAGGCTTCCAAGGATGCACGCCCCTTCCTGGACGAGTGGAAAGGCAAGAAGGCAGGCACAGAGCACATGCTCAAGCTGATGCAGGCTTACAAGACAGTGGGGGACGCCAAGAACGAGGTGGGCCACGCTATGCCAGCAGCTGCGCGATGTCAACTGCTTTGTTGCGTGTCTGTGTACCTGCTCTTTTTTCGCTCGACAACGCTAAGGTTCATTGATCGTCGGGACAAGTTTTCTTCCCCTCTCCTCTCTCCCTCCTTCTCGCGCAGCCCTACCTTAAGCCCCACAACCTGCGCACGTACGAGGACTTCAACAAGCCCGTGCCCAACTTTAGGGCCATGAACCTCAGAGCTGGGGAAGTGCCACGATTTTTTGATGGTGTCCTCAGTGGCCGGGCAAGCGATGCAGTGGCACAGGTACCTGGGAGAAATTCCAGGGATGAGCTGTTGTTAAGGAGGAATTAAGCTGGGTTTAGAGTGGGCAGCCAGGAGATGTTGATTATGCATTTGTTTGTTCGTGCATGCATGTGTGTGTCGTGTGCGCGTGAGTGTGTGCGTGTCTAAATGGGCACGCAAGTGTGCATGTGTGTGTGTGTGTGTGTGTGTGTGTGTGTGCGCGCGCTCGTGCATGCTTGCGTGCCCATTTACACACGCAAGCAAGCACACGAGTGTGTGTGTGTGTGAATCTGTCTGTCTGTCTGTCTGTCTATGTTTGAATAGAATTTTGTGTGTATGTGTGTATGACGTGTAATTGTGTTCGTGCACATTTAATCCTTTCCCCCATCATGCACTCACAGAAAGACTCGTGGTGGGCAGAGCGCAAGGCAGAGGCTGAGAGCGCCATGAAGAGCTCAGCTGCAAAGGCAAGTCGCGCAATAGGGGAGAATTGTTTTCCTCATTGCCCTTACACGTGAGCGCAATGCACACGTGAGCGCAATGCAGATTACCAGCTTGCTTGAAACGATGCATTATAATACCATAATACCTTGCTACCCAGTTCTAAGCGCAACAGCAGCACATGCCAAGGCCACGCAAGCCGCTCCTGTTATGCTTTACCAAGACCTGCACCTGCACTGATACTTCTGCGCAGCCATTCCCTGCCGTGCCAGCCCCAGCATGGAGCTACGGCAAGAGCGTGAGCATGGACAGCTTGCAAGCCACCACGTCTTCCTACATAAAGTCCCTGGAGCCCAAACGCAAACTGCAGCTTGCTCCCATGCCTGCCCAGGTGAGATGAGTTGCCATCCCAGCAATCCCAGCGTGTCCAGATTGCACCACATTTAGGTTTATGCTGCTGCTTTTAGCAGCTGTCTTTGCCACCCTTTCCCCAAAAATGAGCATCTATCTCGTGTCACATTGTCACTCACACACGTCACACATGCTCACTCCACACACGAGCACCTAATGCAACCTGCTACAGGTGAAGGACAGCATCGCCAGCTTTGCATCTGCCCTGAAGCAGGACAGCTCTGCGCCTGAAATCACTGACATGGTGATGAAGGCCCTTGCTGAGAAGGCGGTGGTCGTAGAGGGGGGCAAGCCTGCTGAGAACTTCAAGGTCAGAGCTCATCCGGCATGCCTTTCACAGAGATCAGCACTTGTTTGTTGTTACAAGATGTATATTGACGGGCAATTCTGGGAAATACCACCACGACAACATCTGCAGGCACCAAATCCATTCTGCCATCCTTACCGTTCATGCTCCTCCAGCTCTTGATGTCTGCATTCCCTGTTGCATTGTGTTTAGCAATAGTATACTATTTCTTGTCTGTGCTGCGCAGTTTGTGAGCGAGGCGGTGGCAGCCAAGGTAGTGGCAACTAGACGGGCTCAAGTCCACGACCGGTACCTGAAATACTGGGCAAAGAAGGTGTGCTCCCACTTGTTCTTGTTTAGTGTGCTAGTGTTGGTTCACAGGATCTCATTCAACCGTTGCTGCTAACACACTATTGTCACTGGGAAATCGTTTTCTAGACGTGAAAGGTTAAGAAAAGTGCCAAATTGTTCTCCAGTTAAAGGATAACGATGCTGAGTTGGAAAAGGCCTGTGTGTCTCTAGTTTGGCTTGGGGTGCGCGTACTCTTTTTCTGCTCGACACTTACGATGCCAAGACCCGCTAGTTCCTGCTAAGACCTGATACTGCTCACTGGTATTTGTGTACAGGTGCTCATTTCCCCAGAGCTAGCTTTGGTGCCCATGAAGGAGGTGGATGGACAGCTAGCCTCCAAGTTTGAGGTGGGCCTTGAATCTCTTAACTTTTCTAGTCTGTAACACAGCAAACGTGCACTACCTTGCTTTCCTTTCGTAACTTTTTCACAATGGAGGCAGTAAGTTGCTGTACTCTTACACAAAGCAGTTTATGAATTTTTCGAAAGGATTAAGGGGCTTCCGCCAACACGGCTTTGTGTCTGTACGACAGTATAATTTCTTAAAAGGCCATGACAGTGCGGTCATGGAAGGCTCCGACAAATAAAAGGAATACTACAGCTGATGCTGGTTAACAGAAATCTTACAAAGCATCCTAATCAAGCTGTTCACCTTAGCACCAGCCTTCCTCTTTCTAGTTGCATGAAGTGGCCCCAGCCCGTGCTTATATACTCACAAGTCACCGTTGGCTAATATCGCTTGTATATGATTTGGGCTTCCGCACTAAGAACTCCACATGTATGTCGTGCATATATGGTCACTCCTACAAATGATCCTGGCCTCTCTCTAACCCTTAGCTTGATCATGAAGCATCTCTTCCCTCCTCATGTCGTTCATCGTAGGGAGTGGCCCCAGCCTACGCTGACGTGCTCAGCGCAGCAGGTGCCGGCCCCAACACCTTTGCTGAGCGCTTGGCCGCCTCCCCTGCCTTCTCCAAGTTTTTCTTAAAGCGCGAGACGCTTGCAGACGTGGAGAGCGACGTGCCCCCTACAGAGGCTGAGCAGCAGGTAGGGCTGTGAGGTACATTTTACTAACAGAGTGCATTTTGACAACCTGTTTTAGGAAATTTGTGCTTGCTGAGGATCTAGCTATGCTGTGATGGTAGATAAGGAGGGTTTTATGCCCCCTTTCTCCGTTGGCTGATCTGTTGGAAGGACAAGTGTAAGTTGATATTACAGCTTGGAGTGTGGGGCATCCATTAAAGTCGAGGTTGAGAACCTTTGAATTTGGCTCTCACACATGTCCCTTTCAGCATGCAGACTAAAATAAAATTAATCACCTGTGCAATGAGAGGGGCATCGTGTAAAGAATTCCGCAGTTTGTGGCGTGAGATGAATTTGTAGTACAGTGTTTGGAGTCAGCTCAAGGGGGAGCACAGGCGCAAGAGGCTCCAGTTGCCCACAATGTAGGTCTGGTACGCCAGCCTGTCCCTTGCAGTAACAATGCCCACATTCACGATCACGCAATCACATACATACACAGGCCAAGGCGCTGGCTGTGAAGTTGGAGAGCCCTGAGGAGGCCCTGAAGGCCATGCTCGGCCCAGAGATAAATGCCCTAGGATCCGGCCACAGCCTCCTGTCCGCACAGGCGAGTTACTTTGTACTCGTTAGTGCAACGCCATTGATGGCCGATTGCCGGCCCCAGAAAAGCTTGTCGTGGGACCTGGCCGGCAGGCCTGTAATCATCCTACAAAATTTTAATGGGTGCTCTATTGTTGTGTACAAGATGTACAAGACGGTGGACTATAGTGTAGCGCGGTTTGGTGTCTTCCTTTTTTGTTTTCCTTTTTGACCCCATGGTGTTGAGTACCTGATGAGTTTGAGCACCTGGTTGAGGTGAAGTGTGCAGCTCACAAAGGCAAGGGCGCTTTTTACCAAAGCACGCTTGTTCCTATCGCATGGGTAGATCCTTGTCTACCATATTTGGGGTTGCACCTGCAGCGCACGCATACTTATGCGCACACATACATACATACATACATACTTATACACGCGTGCACACACACATACACAGGTCCGTGCAGTGACAGAGCACAAGTACACCGCCGACCGGTTGATGTACAAAGAGGGCATGAAGCTGGCTGCTCGGCTGGAGGAGGAGGAGGCTGCTTTGAAGAAGGAGCTGCAGGTCAGTGGTGGCAGGTGGTTTGCTGATGCCGAGTTTTTGGTTGGTTTGCTTTTTTCGGAGTTCTTTTCTGTGGGAAGATGCAGCGCTCGGATGTTGCTAATAGAACCCTTCAAGACGAGATCATCTGGAAGAGCTGACAAAAAAGATAAGCTTCAGTCTAGATATCCCGTATTTTTTTCATGTCATGTTGCGCTTGATCTTCAAAACAACATCCCAATTTTTAGCAGCTATATAAAGAACGCTGTACCCTTGAGGCAGAAGCCCAAACTCTTTAACACGAGAGACCTTTTGCTCTTTCACCTCTCTCAAGCACGTTTCAAGCATAAACCCTCATACGTCAAGGTCCTGGTATCTACACCTGACCTTCAATGATATTCAGGTAGGGCCCCTGCGAAGTTCAAACTAGCTTTTTAATCTGACAATTGACAGTAATTCAGAGATGCAGTCAAGTCTGGATGCTGCGTCTCACGATACTAGTTTCAGATGCATTTGAGCGTCAGCCAGTGGTGCTGTTGAGCAAACCAAGCATTGCTCTGAATGCGCCTCAATTATAAACCAGTACAGCCTAAGTTAAACGTTGTTGTTCTTGTGCAGTGGCTCTTGCTTTCTCCTTTTGAACTGCGGCTTGCGTACACAACAACAACGTCACTTTGTTGATCTTTGTTGCTTTTGTAGCTCCATGTCATCAATGAAATACCAGATGTTCACCTCCTCCTTTTTGCAGCCTGTGTACGGTGACCATGTCGACGTGGCCCAGCACCAACAAAGCCCCCTGTCGCCAGTGCAGAAGGTGCTGAACCGCACCAAGGTAGGTTGATGCTGTTGTGTGAGTGTGTGGAAGTGCGTTTTGGGGGGATGTGCCAGGTGGTTTGTACGCATCGGTGTATTGATTGCCGTCCTTTATGTACGTGAGGATGCAGTCAACACACAGAAGCGTACAAGGCCCACGCACACCGCTAATGAAACAGTATATGCTCCAGAACCTGCACACCTACTCCGTTGCTCATTTTCTTGAGGCGTGCCCAAACAGAGGCATGCAGGAAACACCTGATCGTCTATGCTTAACTCGTTCACAGACTGGGCTGTTTGCTGGTTTTGCTGGTGTGTATGATGGACTTGCTCACACAAGCAAGTAAATTCCGGATTTCGCCTGCTAGTAACTTGTACACACACGCTCACTAACGCTCACATTACCGTGCAGGCCATGCAAGCAAAGAATGCAGAGTTTGAGGCCGCCATCAAGGCAGCAGACACGCCCTACATGAAGGACGTGCTAGCCAAGAAGCAGGAATGTGAGTTGAGAGGGTATGGGTACATTTTGCGTGCTGTCTGTGTTAGTAAAAGTCTCCTAAAATACACATCTGAGGTCATATACAGGTTTGTATACAAAAACATAGCACTTCTGTACAGGATTTATTGGGTTTCAGGTTCAAGGTGTGCGTCAGAGGCTTGATTTGTGCCATCAACTCCCTGCCAGAACGGTGGCATGGGAGCAGAAGCGCAGCTTTTGGTCCAAATTTTATCATATTCTTGTTTCCAGGTAAATAAAATGTCAAACCATACCCATTGAATCAAAAAAGGGGGGGTAAAATTTTGCCTCAAGGGTATGGGCCTGTTTGCTGGCCAAAAGAGTGCATTCTGAAAACCCTGGAGGCGTGCCGTTTTGCCACCAGCTGAGTGTAAGCAGGTTTTTAGTATGCTTCCCAGGGATGCCCTTTTAAGTGTCATGGTCTGAAATGCTGGTGTTGGGCGGTGTTGGGCAGCGACAACTCAGATATTTAAAGGATGCGCTCAGCTCCTCATTTAAATTTGATTTACCAAGTGGCTTTGTTGCAAATACTCAAAATATTGACAAGCTCATCGACTGAAATGGCTGTGAACGCATTTCAGACTATGAGCCCTTCACAATATATTGCTTTTAGTATGTACTGTACCTCGCAAAAAGCGGCTCCTCAATCCGTGCATGCTATCCTTGATGATTAGAAGTTTCCCTGCCAAAAGTGGAGTCCAAAACAGACCCCCACCCCAGACTCCCGGACCTTCACCAAACTGTCCGGGAACGTGCAGGGGTGCGCAAATTTGTACAACTAGGGATCCTGCATGCTCAGATAGTGGTGTTTGTTTTCTGGGCAGAGATGTGTGATATTATTTGTAAAGACGTTCAATACAATAATTAATATGTAGGATAGATAATATTCGTGTGATGCAACATGTGCAATTTGGTGTTTTCAAAAGTGGGTTAAAATGGCTCGAAACAGGCCAAGATCACCACCATTTTGTTTGAAATACTGTAATACCAATTTAAATGTAAAGTCTTACTTTTCATTTTGCTATACAGCTCGCTAAAAGTCGCGTTTAGCACAAAAACCGTCAAAATTGACCGAAAACTTGAAAAACACGGCCTGTTGTTTATAGTACAAGAAATTCGATGTTATATACAAATTCCATGTGATACAAAAAATCACTGCCCATCCTTGTCCTTGAGGATTCATTTAGCGGGCTTGGCTGAGCTGATATACGGTCTCGGAAAGTGAGCTCTCACCTCATTGGAAAGATGTCAGCTTAGGGCTGCTTTTGCCACAAGTACACCCCTCCCCACCCCCCCACACACACCCACACACGCACACACAAAAATACAGTCATGAAGGATGCCAGCAACATGCCCCTCGAGGAGCTGCTGGCCCCCGAGGTCATCACCGAGAAGATGGACATTGAGCTGGCAGAGCTTGCTGTGAGTGTCTTGCTGTGTGGATATAGGTGTTTCCCTAGGGCAACAAGTATAGATTTGGACCTGGTTGCTGGATTGCTTGGACAGAGTGGTTCCACAAATAAGGCAAGGTGTTTGGCTCAACCAGGCAGGCGGCAGATAATCAGCTGAGGTCCAATGGATTATAGATAAGACAATGTTCAATTTTCTTGGTAGCATATGTGTCAGAATGCTTGCATTGCCTCTTAATCCTGATCCTGCTCAATGTCATCGGCCAGATCAGGGCGTTTTTTCATGATGGAATCAAGCGACAAAGGGTGTGTACTTCTTCAACACATGCACAGCCACCACCAATGTCTCCTCGCTGTACTAATTGCAGGAGCTTGAGGCAGCCATCAATGATGCAGAGGAGGAGGAGCTGTGGTCACTCACCTTAGCTGCTCAGCTCAAGCACTTGCAGGTGCGTGTGTGTGTGTGTGTGTGTGTGTGTGTGTGTGTGTGTGTGTGTGTTTGCGCGAGAATGTGTGTATATGAATGTGTGTGTCTGTGTACGTGTGCGTGCGTGTCCGTACGCACAAGCCAGTTCTCTGTCAGAAGAAGTGCTGACACGCATAGGAGGGTATACATGCTGCTTCTGAAGATTGCCTTTGTGAACCTGGATCACATCATCATATCACCGTCCTATCCTTTCATCATCCTTTTTTGTGCACCTGGATCACATCATCATACCCTACGACTGCGACCATCACACGCTCTATATATTGCGTCGACCTGCAGAAGCACTTTGGTGTGGACCTGCCACATGGGGTGATTGCACACATGGACCCCATCTTGGTGAAGAAGATTGACTGGGAGACCACAAACAACCTAGAGGACTGGGACATTACCCTAGATGTGAGTGCCGTGCGTGACCCTGTTTAAAATGTTAGGAGAGGGAGGTCACCCAGTATGGATGCTATGCATAAGGTTGCGTGCCTTTTCTGTTGTAAGTGCGATTTGATCACCTTAAAAGTGAGCACCCCGCAATACTGCAGATGCTGTCGTATGTAAGTAGTTTCTGACAATAAGCTATAGGCGATATGAGTGCGCATGGTACAACTTTTACGTGCAAATACTGACTGCGATGTCAGACAAGCAGACATCAAAAATTGTGGTAATAAAGGTGTGCACTTTTGGTTTATCCATGGAAAGTAGCAGCTAGTACCGATGGATCTCATGATATGGTTGTTGTTTTCTTGCAAATAGCAGTGATTAGAGAGAGAGGGAACAGTCATATGCATCCAATTCATCTGAAATCACCGTGAACCGGTCTAAATTGATAATCAAATGACGTTTTTGTCGTGACCTGCAATCGGTGGTTGCATCTCCACCAGTCTGTCGTTATTGGTGGACATGATAAGAACAAGGTGTTGCTATCTCCCAGAAAGGCTTGCCAAGCCTCGGCGAGCCTCACACTGGGCAAGTCTCAGCGAGAATGAATTACACTTACACATGCTGTTAGTGGACCAAATTAACATGTACGTACCAGAAAGGCGGTATATCATCGCGTACTGTGAACCCCCTTGACCCCTTGCAGAGTGTCGGGAGCAATAAAAACAATTGAAGTAAACGCCTCGCATAGTTCGCATTGATTGGGGTAATATAACAGGTCGGCTAGAGCATTCTAGGTTCCAATTCAAGTCAAAACACCCCAAAATATGTTTTTTCCGTCCAAAAACGCGATTTCCCCCCATTTTCCGCCTTTGCCTTTCTTTTCGCTCTTGCCTTTGTTATGTGCATGAAGGCCTTGCTTGCTTAATCAAGAAAGGGGCATAGAAATCTCGCATAAGCTCGCACTGTGTTTAATAATCAGGTTTCCCCCCCTCGCGTGGCTAAATTATTAATTTTTGTCAAACCTTGCATTTATTTCGCGTTAGTATGGTATGCATCTTTAATCGTATTTACATCTACAAATCCGTTGTTACCACAGGCAGGCATGTGAGCGCGGAAACTGTGCAGGTTGCCGCTTTGGTCCTGGAGACCTTTCCTAGTCGCTCATCTTCTGCTCCCTCATCTGTAACATACATCGCTGACCTACCACCCTCCCTAACCAACCGCCCATACTGTGCTCACATTGTTTTGTTTGCAGGAGCTTGGCAGTGAGTATGCAAAGGAACAATGGGCCCTCGAGACCCTGTCTCACCACTTCCTGCCCCTCATCCGTTACCGCCGCGCCAAAGCTCTTAAGTCTGGATCACCCTTCACACCTGAAAAGGCCAGCGCCCTGCGTTAAGGGTTTTCCCTGTGTGACTGCAAAGAGTGGCAAGGTTGTCGCTGTGCTCCTGTTTAGGATGGCAAACCTCAGATATGTCCTGCAGATTTTGCATGCAGCCTCCTCGTCCCCTTTCTGGCTGTTTCACTCTTCAGGCAGTGGGTTGGCTATTTTATACGTTGCAATAGTGCAGCAGCAGAGGTCGTCTGTAGCAAGACCTCAAAAACGTTTATCAAGCTTGTAATGCTCCATCGGACGAATGTTTCTGTTAGGTTGGATGTGATAGTCGAGGCCAAGTTAGGGTCATCTTGTGACATATTTTAAATGCTTTACTATGTAATAGGAGCAGGGAGGTGGAGTTAGTGGGGGTGGAGTGCAAATCAAGTCCTGATTCCGTTCACCAAATGCACATAGATACGGCATGAAACAGCGTTGACACCAAACAGAAGCTGTTGGCAGACACATTCATGGCTGAGCTGGTGAGTATTGCGGTGTCTGCTCTCAAGTGCCGTATATAACGGTATGTGCATTTGGTAAACGGGATCAATTGAAGGCTTACGAGAAAAAGGCTTTCAGTCTAAGCGTGTGACTGCTTACCTGCTCATAAAAACATTCAGTTCAGAGTTCATGTAGAAAAAAATGGAGCATGTTGTTGTTCTGGTGCAACATTGTAGAAACTTCCTGTGCTCTTGCCTCTGAGAATGAGGTTTACAAAAAAGGACCGCCATCAGTAAAGAAGTGCGACTGCTAGACTTCCTTTCCATGACGAGCAGTACCTCAAGGTGAGAGTGCTACTCGCCAGGTTCCCTTTCGTGAAGGAATAAGGACTCATATCTCCTGCGAAGAGACATTGTATGGGGATGTTGAACAGAATCAATTCAACTTGATTTACAGTCATTCCCCTCCACCACCCCCGGGCTTACAGAGTTTACAGATAAAGCCATCAGTCAGAACGTGCAACTGCTAGGTGTGTATGTAAACAATTGTATAATTGTTGTAGTAGCACCAGACTTGTAGCACCTACAAAAACCCTTGGAAAGGGAAAAAAGGCACAATGCAGCACTGAATAAAACCAGTAGGAACAATCAAGCATCTTCCAGGACCAACCGACCGCATTTAATCAAAAAGGGGAAATCATCTGTGTGTTTTGGGCACGTTATAAACATGGACTGTCACACTGAGGATACCAATAATGAGAGAGGCAAATATCAATATGCATAAACTCATGCACCCCCTTACATACACCCTCCACCCCTTTAGCTACATGCACAATGCTTGCACCTGCCCCCCTCTCAGTAGACAGGCCCTCACAGCAGCAGCAGCAGCACGTCCTCAAGCATGCTTCAGCAAAACCCTGCTCCAGCACAGCACCATGCACACTACTGCAGCATCTGTGGGGCAGCAAGGCATGTGCGCACACATACGGAGTTTACAGAACGGTAAGTTTACATCGCTATATATGCCTCTGGGGGGCATTTCAGCGGAAGCTTGGAGAAAGCCTGTAACCAAACCAAAAAGGCGCTAGAAAAGTCAAGGGAAAAGGATTAGGCACTCAGCCACAAAAGGTCGACCACATCATACACATCTGGCTGGTTCGAAAAGGTCTTGGGAAAACGAGTTGGGCTATTCTCATACTAAGGTGGGAAGACAAGCTGGCGGTGCTGCGTGCAAAGGCTGACAAAATGTTCATGTGGACAGTCCAGCCAAATGTGCTCCTCATCCTGAGCTGTGTGCCAGTCACGTTTGTATCCAGAGCTCATAAGGCCTCCTATTCCTATTATGACGCATTCTTTGGACCAGAAAGTTATGACCAGAAAGGCGAGAGCAAAAAAGTGCACGGCTAAGATCGTTGGAAATATCCAAGCGAAGGAAGAGAGGCAACACATGCTTATGATGTCTTTTTTTGTCATCCCCCCAGCAGGGACAATCCCCGTACTAGGTACACCAAAATGTGTGTGACAAGTCCTCATAAATCTGCTGGAATGGTGAGCCTCATGTGGTGATGTCAAATTTTCAAGTTCTCTCCAGCGCCCATTGATATAATTCGCGTAGATTGAGCTCAAACAGATTGAAAGATTTACGAGACCAACAGGAAATTCAACCCCAAATCCATACAAGATTCCCCAAAGCAACCGGGTAACTTCACGTTCCTCCCAAACAGGCCAGTTGGCTTGCTGCTCCAGTTTCTAGTTTAATTTTTCGCCTTCGGGGTTGGTAACCCCGCCTGCTTATTGCTTACTACCTTGGTAGTTGAGTCAGTAAGCCTGGTAATTACTCCAGTCTGGTAGCATTATCTATCATTCCGATGTTACTTTGGAACATCCAATTATATCTGCCAACGTTGCAAGGAGATCTGGCTGTCTGCTCTATAGCAGATGCCAATCCTAATCTATGGCTATTTAGCCAGAGGAAGTCCAGCCAAGGCAATTCAGATGGACATCTAACGCTGGCTTATCACAAGCAAAAAATCAGAAAATAAGGCGCAAGAGCAAGGAGGTGAGCTGCTCGTGACACATCTTCTATTAGGGGGGTTTGGAACACGAATCAAACCCCCGTCTACTGTGAGGACATTAGACCCCGAACCAGCTTGAGACCACAAAGGAAAAGCACACAGATCTCTGTACCATTCTTCAAGGACCTTCCATTACTCTCCACACCATCATTGTGGGTGTTGGTAGCATCAGCTACAACACTCACACTCTGGAGCCTTTCAACTGCTTTTCAACCGCTTCAATAGCTATTCAACTGGTAGCCTGCCTCAAGGTGTGTTACAGTGCTCACCCATAACTGTCACTTAATCAAGTACTCAATGAACCTGTGGGCAACCTCCTACAATTAATAAGCAAGTTGCAAAACCTACTAGTTAGCACGTTGCATGATTGAACCAGTTATTTTGCATACCCTTAATGGGTACCCTTCATGGGTGAAAAATTGCTAATATATAAAAGCTACCTTTCTCAGCAGGAGTGGGCACCAGGCGATGGCGGCACTCAAATGTGGACAGGTGAAAAATATCATAAATCCCAAAATTTGAGTGAACTTGAGTGTTATAACAACACGGTAGCAGCCAGAAGCTTCCATTGGGTCATGACGACAAGGTTCACACGTTAGCCAAAGTATAAAAGCTCAGGGAGTGAGGGTATGTGGTGCGCCTGAAGTGGAAAAGAGGAAAGAGGTAAAAAGGACCAGGACTGAGTTTGAACGATAGAGGAAGGCACAAGCAAGGTTTTCCGTCAGAGCATTTGCACATGATTGAAATTTGTGCAGGATTGGTGGCACGCAGTAACAGAGAAAATGAGGCCAGATGTAAGCATGTTAAGCAATTTTTGCACCTTGATCGAGACTGCGCCCAACAGCTTGAAAGTGGTGCACAATGCAAGCGAATGCCAACTTCATTGCTCACCAGATGCAAAATATCGGTAAGCATGTGTCCCATACGCGCTTTGGGCGTGGTGAGTACCCATGGTCAAAGAGGTGCTGCAAGAAGCGCTGCCAGGAACATATAACGCGCTAATTTGAAATAAAAAGAAGATGAAACGGACACGCTGGTATTGTGATCACATCAGCGTGATCAAGACAAGGAGCACTCCTTACGTGCCAGCACCTAGACCGACGGTCCCCATGGGAACTGCAAGACTTGAAGGTGAGTTGCATATTACTTGCAACAACGATGTTTAAATTATGCAAATGACAATCAATATGGTAGACTGATCCGCACACATAAATTTGAGGCAAATGTAGGAATGTACTCTCAGCAACGCAAAATTGAGGTACTAATACAGACTGACTTGCAGGCGGTCAAACATAATTCAGGTGAAAGGAAAAAGAAAAATTGTGCAGGCAGTGAAATACCACTCCCCATTTGAATTAAAGAAAAGGAGCCACTTTGGTATCGGGCACCGTAGAACTTCACCACAAAAAACATTGAGGATCAGGAGGCTTGCAGCTCAGCCTGAAACCGGCTCTTGATGAGAGTTGGTAATGGAACTAGAAAGTCTACAAAGGAAGGTTTCCAACATCCGTTCATCCTCCTTTCTGATTAACCCGCAGGTGATTTAATGATGAAGCCGCCCTCTCGAGTCTGGAGCGCACGCAACATGATGGTTCCTTTGAGTTCGTTTTATGGTCGTCCTCACTGGCAGTGCTTGATAGGACTTTTAGTTGCACTTGTTACTTTGAAGATGACGCGGCTTTTTGTGATGGTTATGTCGAATAGGCGGCAGCAAGAATGTGAGCCTTGCTGAGTGGGATGGTTATTTGTTGGTTTAATTGAGAGTGTTTTGCTCAGGTGCTCTTCAAAGTCGATTATGTGCCTGCCAATCAGTGGTCCAGGCAATGGATCTGGCATTACAGTTGCAATGGCTTGCCACCCATTTTTCCCTTTCATTCTTTACTTGTTCTATTGTTCTGTTTTTCTGCCTTCAAGGTGTACTGACCTGAAGTTCAGTTGCTGTCTGGCTCAACCAGGCTGATGAGCTGCCGGTGCCACCAGTTTAGTACAAAGAGCATGGTAAGTCAAGGGTTGTACTCAGAGGCAAATTATCAGCACTTGACTGCGGTTGAAGCGGTTTAAATCAACTGCAAATTCCTGCACACAAGAACACAATTGAAGAGCGGTTGAAGCGGCTGAAATCCACATTGAATTCAACCACTTCAATCGCTATTCAGCTGATGCCTGTTTTGTCTGACGTCTCCCGAACAAACCTATGTGTGTTTTTTCACTGCTTGTCCTCTTCTCTCTTTACTTGAGAACAAATGCAATGCAATTTAGACAAAAGGCAACAAATCACTGGCATACTGTCAAATGTCATGTACAAGTAGCGAAGAGAAACTACGCAGGCAGTGGAAAACACTTCCCACATTAACAAAGGAAAAGGAGCCGCTCTTGTTGGTGCCGGGCACCGTCCCTCACCAAAGAAAAGAGAAAAATATAATTGGGATTTAGGAGGGTTGCAGGCCTGGCCTGAACCCGGCTCCTGATGAGAGTGGGTAATGTAGTATCGGGGAAAGGGCACGCGTCTGTTATGGACAAATTTAGCAGCGTAGTTGACGGAATGAACATGGCTACGAAGCAAGTATTTCTTTTAATTTTGAGGGTATTACGTAAATCAAGCCTACTACGCTGAAAACAGAAGTAAAAGTGAAAGAAAAAATGGCAGCAAGAGGGGCCGGTCGGATGGGAAAAGAATATAAAGGAGGCACGAGGGGAGATCTGAGGGGGAAAAGAAAAGTTAAGGCGGAAAATGTTTGATCCAAGGAATCCACAGGAAGCTGTGCAAGGAAGACTAGAGTGACAGAGAGGGACAACTGAAAAAGCTGAGGCCTGGATACCTACACACTACCAAAGGAGAATCCATGACAGGTCAAATGAAGTTAAGGTGGGGGATCAGGTTTTGTGCCAGCACTTTGGCCGCTGTCACTTCTCTGTAGAGAATTTCTTACTTTGGACAAGCCAAATGACAATTTATATAATGTTTGGGATAAACTAATGACCAATGGAAGAACATTCCTGGCCACTTAATTATCATTCTTGTGGGAAATGCGGTACATCCCCCAAACACACATCGAAATATGTAGAATAGTAACTAAATTATAACTAATAAAATATACAGAATAATTCATTCACACTAATTGTCATTCTTCTACGACAAAATTTCACGAAAACGGCCGACAGAGTGGTACGAAGGAAATTCTTGGGACCGATTTATGACGCAGGTCGTAACATTGATAGCTCGATCAATAGCGATAGCGATGGCGGTCAGCGTAGAGACGTCTTGGTTCTAGTCCACAGGGATGCTCGTCATTATTGTAATGACGCAGGTCGTAATAAATCAGAAATAATCAGAATAAATTAAACAGATCAGATCAGCGTACCCGTCAGCACGTGAGTACCTTTTGTCAATCCGAGAGAACCCATAGGAAGGTACAAATCTCGGAATTCGGAATTGTCAGTCCTCTCTTTTAATCCGCCAACTGAATAGCTGAGAGGCCATCCGTACGCCTTGCGGGTTCAAATCCGTCTTCCCCATTTCACACGTTACATTTGGTGGAGTCGCACGGTCACGATTACATCTAACCTAGTGCTCTCCCAATCGTCAAGTCCGGCATTGTCAACCAGTACAGTGGCAGCCCTCCTCCTCACCCAAGGAGCTCAGCAGATCGCCGTGCGCAGAGGTACCATCTCCTGTGCATCAACCACATCCTGTTCGGCTGTCCGGTAGGCAGTGCTCTGTCTTGTTTCCTGCCTCGTGTTTTGATCCATTAGCTATTTCTTGCACCGCTAGAACTACCTTAGCAAGAACCCCACATCGTGTGTGCATCGGGCATACAAACACACTTGTAACAATACTCTGCTGTTCTCTCTTGTCTGCCCGATGCACACACGATGTGG
>Ga0307974_1000526_pt1 | contig 23805 bp, 21 predicted proteins | sample OrgLakmetagen784_FD_201812 | JGI IMG/M metagenome (GOLD analysis project Ga0307974, IMG submission 201812) | Saline water microbial communities from Organic Lake, Antarctica - #784 | ecosystem: Environmental > Aquatic > Non-marine Saline and Alkaline > Saline | place: Antarctica: Organic Lake... | reverse complement strand
TCTGGTTTGTGAGTGTTTTGCTCTGTGAGCAAGGGGCTCAGGTGTGTGAATGTTTTGCTCTGTGAGCAAGGGGCTCTGGTGTGTGAATGTTTTACTCTGTGAGCAAGGGGCTCTGGTGTGTGAATGAAGTACGTGTTGCTGCATACACTGAAGAGGCGGTGTGGATGAGTCATAAAGCTTTTGTAAGAATTGGTACCAAGTATGAAAATACGTGTGCTGATTCTTCATTACATTTGGCTGGTTCTCAAGCCAGATGTTCGAACAAGAGCATGCGGTTGTCCCACAGGTTCTCATATAGTTTGGAAGGTATTGTCTGTTGCATTTATTTCAAGTGCTGTCATCTGTGTGGTCCTTCTTGCTGCAGCGTGCTGGAATTTCTGTGGTCCTGCTCGTTGCAGAGAGTGCCTGAGCTGTCTTTTGTGCTGTGCCTTTGAGCATGTGCACCAACTTGAAAAAGCCAAGACAGTTGATGTTTTTGGGCAACTGCCTTTTACTCAGGCTCAAAATCGGCGCCAGAGACTCTGGGAGCAGCTGCACAAGACGCACAAGAACAAGAGAGATACAAGCTCTTCACATGGAAGCATGGCTTTGTCAAGGGGCAGCATGTTGCAATACAGGTAAGGGAAGACTTGCACACTAGGAACGCACCAACAGCTTTAATAAAAGACATTTGGGACATTCATGCCTTACCATTGCACCCCTATCCGAACTTTTGCCTGCTAATACTCAAGAAGCCACTCCGTATTCTTTGTTGTTTTTTTCTTGCAGCTCCCACCCACCTCCTCTCCCACCAGTTGCCTTTCACAGTCCTGCCTCACAACCCAATCTCCTCCCTGATGCATCCACGGACATCCCCACCAACAGCAGCAGCCTGATGCCACCTTCTCGTGCCAACTGGAACAAGAGGACACAAGATGTGGCTTCTCCCTCCCTCCCTAACCTAGCCACCTCAGCTGCTCTGTCCAACACACCCATCCAACCATCTAACAGTTTCAGCAACCTGGACACACTGCTGCGTGAGGCAAGCTTTTTGAACAGCCCTGGAGCCCCATCACGCCCGTCCCTCTCTCCGTCCAAGCCCCTTGTGTCTCCTTCCAGTGCCCCCCTCTCACAGCTGCCTCCAATGCTACGCACACAGCGTGCTAGGACCCTCAAAGGAGCCCCTACTCCTCCCCTGCCTCCTATGATCAGGGTCTCCAAGCAAACAGCTGTACTTCCACACCTCCCTCAGCCCTCAGCCCTGCATTTGCACACCACTGCAACTGGACCTGTGGCTGAGGGGGTGCATGGCTCCCACGACGAGGCTGGCATCATGTTCTCACCTGCCCATGGTGGGCCGCTGTCTGAAGGGGCTAGCAGCAGTGGTCTGTTCCCTTGGTCCCCCACCTGGCAAGGCACCACTTGCAGCCCCATGTCAGAAGGCTACAGCCCTTTCCGACACTCTGTCAGTGGGCTGAGCACTTCTGAACGTCCTCCTTCTGGCCCTCACACACGGTACCGCCGCTCTGCCAGTGGTACCATTTTCACCCTCCATGGCATTGCTGATGGTAACCCCGTTCTTCAGGTGTCACAGAGCCAGCAACTTGGACCACCAGACGTTGTGTGGCGTCCGCTCGAAATTCAGGTACACACCAACACAGGGTAAGACTGCAGAAGGGCATAGGTACATTCAAAATGTTGCTGGAAAGGCATTCTGGCAGCTTTCCTATTAATGCGATTCATGTAAAAACATGCCTGAAGTTGTTTCTTCATCCACACAACTGGATTTAGTGTTGAAGGGCAGATTGGTTGAAACCCACACTTATAGGCTTCTTCCTTCAAAGAAAGACACTTGTGATGTAGCAGATGTTATTCGCGACATGTATGCAACTTTGCTCATACATTTAGGCTCAGCCTCCACCGGTTTACTTGACCATCAGTCCCAGCACAGCCCAGATGAATTTTGCTGGACCAGTAGCTGAGGGCAGTAAGGCTTTGGCCCAACATGAAGAGTCTAGCTCAGAGGATGATGCCTGGTTCAGTGATGAATCTGGTGGGTAATTATCATTTCTCCTCTTGCCCAGAAAGGCAATGGTTATAGCTTAAGTTCACACTTAAGTCTTGTTGCAAACCGGCATGATTTAGAGAAGGCTCTATGTGCTGCAAAATCACCGCTGTTGCTTCTCCTCTTTCACCTATTGAGCGCTAACAATGATTCCCTTTTTTTGCACCAATGTGCAGATTTGTATAACGATGCACGCGTGGACGATCACCCTATTCCTCGCAACCGGCAGCGGAACATTACGTATACAAAGCAAACAGCACAGGTATATAAGGCAGAAAGAGCGTGGTGCAAATTGCTCTCGTGAGAAGGCCGTGGTTTGCTGAGCTTACAGTTGTACCTTGAACGAATGTCATGTATTTCCTGCAACTCCCTCCTCTGCATTTTGTTGCCGCAGATCAGTGCAGCTGACAAGAAAGTGGCAGCGGCTGCAGCAGCAATGCTCATGAAGCACCCAGATGGCGGGGACAGTAGTCTTGCAAGGGACGATGCAGAGGAGATAGGCAATGAGGGTGTGGACAAGGATCTCGAGGGGCAGGAAGGTTTGTGCTACTTTAACAAAAGCATGGGCGTTGGTTGTCTTTCTATTGCACTTGTTGCTGAACGAGGAGTCGTGGAGCCGCAAGGGAAGCCAATGAGGATGTATAGTCCATGTAACATGTAAAATATGTAAAATATCCATGTAACATGTAACATGTAAAATATGTAAAATATCCATGTAACATGTAGACTTGTAAAATATGTAAAACATGTAACATGATGTATAGTCCATGTAACAGTTGATTACCTCGAAACACGTGCTTTGTGGCTAAACAGGTTGCAGTTTCTGCTCATCATACCAGTGCTCATCACACCAGTGTACACTCCCATGCCTCTGTTTTCCAAATAACACACCTGCTCAGTGGAAGTTGTCGGCTCTTTTCACCAGGCCCTTGGCAACGTGTTGCTCTTTTGACTAGGTCCTCTGTTTCCCTTTTTTCACCAGGTCCTCGGCAGCATGGTGCACGGCGCCACACATTGGAAGCACCACCACGTGTTTTCCGTGGCAGGGCAACACGACAGTGAGTGGCACAGGCCGGTATAGGCGAGGATCAGGCAGGAGGATAGTCGTTTTGATAGTTAGGCAAGGATCAGGAAGGAGGAATGGTCATTGATATATAGAGGCAAAAATCAGGCAGGAGGAATGGTTGATATATTGGCAAGGATCAGGAAGAAGGAATGGTTGATATATAGGCAAGGATCAGGAAGAAGGAATGGTCATTGATATATAGAGGCAAGGATCAGGCAGAAGGAATGGTCATAGAAGATGGTGTCAAAGCAGCAAGCATTTTGCAGGAGAAGAGGAGGAAAACTGCGTTGGCACTGACATTTACTCCCCACACTAAATTTAAATTTGGAAGCCACTTTGGTATTGGATACTACCGTTCTAGTGCAAGCAACCCCCTAGTTTAAAACAAAACCTACTGCTTGATTCTGCCCTAGTACTGTGTCCTGCTCCCCTTCAAAGGCCCACTTTTGTACTTAGTTACAAAGCAGACTCTGTGGGTTTCAAGCTTTACTTGTCCCTTCATAATAAGGTGCCTTAAGCAGCAGCTAGCTAGCAAAATGTCGGTGTGAAAGCTGAGCAGATTATTGCATGACACCGTTGAGCCGATATGTTAATATGTGGAAGCTCAGGAAATGAATGAGTGACATGGATAGGCCATGCGACGGCAAAACCTTGTGACACAGATCCGCAGATGCTCCTTACCGTATAATGCTTGTATCAAACAGCAAGGACCAACACACATCGAACCCACGATTGATTGCAGATGGCTGCTGTATGAGCTGTTCCTGTGCTGTATGATGCTCTCTGCCATAGCACTGATGTTCTACTACGCTCTGCACCTCCAGCCTTCAAGAGCCCCTGTCGAGCGCAGGTGGGTGTGGCGTATGTTCCCCAGTGTCTGGGAGAGGCGCACCTGAGGCAGGATGTGGACTCCTATATAGAAGTGGATCGAGCTCTGAGGGTGACTATGAAGCCAGCCATTGCATTCGTTACTAAGCCATCAAAACACTTGTCCGTTGCTTGTGCGGGCTGCACACCATGTGTTTGTTTAAGGATCTATGACAAGTGGGTCAGGGCCTTACGTCACCCCATACATGAGTTGTAGATGGCCTGCGAGCATCCGACTTAAGCCAGCCAGATTTAGCTTCAGGCCTGCAATCTGCCTTTGTAGCGAACATGGGTAGTGTGTAAAACACAATTTTCTTCTTTGTTTGAGTGCAGGTATGGGGTCTACGATTCTCTGTTCGCGCCGGCAAATCCGTTCATGCTTCAGCACATGGATAATGCTACAGACACTGGCAATGGGCAAAGCAGCAAGTTTCGAATGCCTGGGCAAACTGGGAGGTGGAAGTCTGGATCAGAGTCAGAGGTGGGTGTTAAGACAGAAATTTATCAAAGCAGAGTTCCTTTTCAAATGGTAAATGCACGTTAAAGGTGATTGGTCTCTGAACTACGTATTCATGCAAGCGGTCTCTGAACTACGTATCCACGTATCGGTCTCTGAACTACGTATCGGTCTCTGAACTACGTATTCATGCAAGTGATCGGTCTCTGAACTACGTATTCATCCCTTTTTTGTGAACTCATGTAGCATTCTGACATCTCTTTGTCTCCCAGGCTGGCTTGAGGGATGTGTCTGAAATGTTTTGCACTTTGGACATCATGGAGAAAATAACGGTGGCCTACTCCCTAATCCAGGGTGGAGTGCTTGTGCTGCTAATGATCCGATTCATCATGCTTGCCAGCTTTCAGCCTAAGCTCAGGTAACACCAAATTTGGGCCGCACACGCCTTCGACCACTTTGCATATACATGAAGAATCTCAATTATTGCTGTGATTGTGGCTTGAGTAAATTTTGGCTTGAAACATGCTGGAATCAAAATGTAATTGACGATAACGCCCTCTAAATGTCCTTTGTTTTGACCATATACAGTGTAATTGCTGGCACCTTGGCAGAAGCAAGTGCAAGCATAGCCTACTTCATCACTGTGCTGATCGTGGTAAGTGCATGGCTTGTAAGTGGTCCTCTGCTAACTACCTATGTGAAGGAGTTGCATAAGGCTCCATTTTTTGTGTCCAATGTGCTATACTTTGTAGCCTCTTTTTCTGTGATAGTGTGTGGAAAGGAAGCATGCATGATGCTAAGTAAGACCTGTGGTTGCTGATTTGCCTTTGCCCTCCTACTTTCCTACGCACAAAGCAATCTGATCTTAATGCCAAGGAGTGTCAACCTTGACCCTGTCATCATGATATGCCCAGCAGTAAACAAGGCTTATTTCACGGTTTATTGCCCCTTACTCCAGGCTGGCGCCATGCTGAGCCTCATGCTAGTCATCGTTTTCGGCCCGTCGTTCTTCCCTATTTCCACCATATCTGGTGCCATGCTTTCCGTGTATCGTGGCGTGTTGACAAGTAAGCCTGGCCTCCTATTAGTTGTTAATATAAAATACATAGCTGTACGAGGTTGATCATGCTTCCTTTTGCTATGCTGTCTCGTTCATTTTGTACTTTCTATTGTTATTTGCTCAGAGGTGGTCATGTGAAATGTGTTAGCTGAAGAAATTAGGAGTCCTGAGGCAGGGTCAAGCCCTTCTTGACTTGTATTGTCCTGAAGCAGCTGCACAGCTCAATGTTGCAGCTGCGCTTTTTGAAATCAAAAAGCAATTGTAAGAGCAATCTTGTCGATATATGACTGTCAAATATCTGACTGTGCATTTAATTTGCGAAAACGGTCACAAACTTCTAAAATAAGTATTGCTGGCCTAATTTTTCTGAAGACTGCCATTTTCTGAAGGCTGCCAGGATTAGGAAAATTCTAACATGTGGTTATAATATAATTGCCTTAAGGTCTTTTTGTGCTTACACGTTTTCTTCATGCATTGCTGTTGCAGGTGGAGACAATTCATATGGTGCTGCACAGGATTTTACAAACTTCATGAGAAAAGAGGCAGACGGTGGTTTGCAGCCTAACCCTGCCATTCAGGCAATCGCGTGGACGATGATCATCATCCGACCTCTCATTTACACATTCCTGTTTGTGATGGTGATGAGCATGCTTGCCTGGCCGTACAGCTACCTCAGAAACGGTGCCAAGTGAGTGTGGTGTGGGCTCGCAGCAAAGCTAAGGCGTGTGTAAGCAGCTGCACTTTATGTCATGAGCAACACAAACCGTTTAGGCTTCAGACTGACCGTACCTTTGGCGAAAACCACATGCTACATTTCAAATTTGTAGGGTTGGCCAGGACCATATATGTACGGTGTATATACGGTGTTTTTGGCAGGGAGATCACCAAATATACGGTCGTATACGGTGCATATATACGGTTCTGGCCAACCCTACAAATTTGAGACAGTGCAAAATAAGTGTGATGTGGGGTTGGACGTATAACGGCACTGGGCTTCAAAGGACGGACTAGTTGCTTCAGCACGACATCTGCCTGCTCTGCTTCTCCGATGAACAAGTTGCAGAAGCAACCATTTCTACGTGCACAACCTTCCGATGCCAATCTTCCACACTACGGTCACATTATGTCGTCGACGTTGATAACAATGCAGGACCGCACCAGGCATCCCACAAGATATGTCAGCGCTTTTGCAGTGGGCCATGGCCATTTGCTCAAAAAAGCAGCCCAACAATCAGCGGCTGGAAAGGCTCGTAGGGCGTCTGTTGGCGAGTGAAGAGAAGTTCACACTGATAGCGTCTGTTGGCGAGTGCAGACAAGTTCACACTGATAGGGTGTTGCATGGTAGGGCGTCTGTTGGCGATTGAAGAGAAGTTTACACTGATAGCGTCTGTTGGCGAGTGAAGAGAAGTTTACACTGAATGGGTGCATGATTGTACGGTTCTTTGCACATTCCTTTGGAGCATAAGGTGGAATGTAGTGCAGAGCAAAGAAAGGGTCGTTATTAGCTGTCTCTCCGTAGCTGCGACCCTTAATGTAACTGCCAAGATTTATCCTGCCACTTCCCCTCATACGCTTAAGGTTGTCATAATAGTGCAGCTGCACAATATTTTTGGTGGTGAAGTAGCGTGACTAACTACCGGCTACCATCACAGGATGCAAAACTCCTGGATCAGGAGGCGGCGACCTACAGTTGTTCCCATTGCTGGACAGCCTGCTAGAAAGCTTGGCTACCCTGATAAGACCAAGGGGCAGGTTGGGCCACCTGCTGCTTTCAGCATTAGGGTAAGTGACTGAACGTTGGACTTTGGTAGACACAGACACCCTCTAAGATGGAATAGATTCAAGGAAGAAGTGTACTTGCCGTTAAGACCTGCTTCTGCAGGCAGCTACTTTTTGTCTTAATTGCAATGAAACAGTGGTATCCTGTCTGTGTAGGCTGCTGGCCAGGTCTATGGCAGCGACAGCTTGGAGGCTGTGTTGCACGCGGTTTCAATGGAAACATCCGCACAGCCAAAGCAGGCAAGTCGTAAGCAGATTGCAGTTACCTGCACCTTGTAGCTTTTGCATTACATGTCCACCGTACGTAGCGCTTGTAAATGCATCATGCCCTCAAAAATAAATGTGATGCATGACATTTTTGTGGGTATGCTTCATCACTCCTTCCTCTGCAGCCAGCTACAGCCCCAAGCCTTGTGAAGCAAGATCTAGGCCTGGAAGGTGCTCTGAAGGGGGTCCTGAGGTCCTCTGCTGTTGTACCTTCAAAACCCGCCGCCAAAGCCACTCACTTTAAGATGGGGGCCAGAGGAGAAATGGTAGCCCTGTCAAAAGGTGTGATTCAAATAATTGGGTGAAATGCAACTGGCACCGTGTCATTGGTGTTGGATCCATTGACTGCTGCACAAGCATGTGCTATTATGTCTTACTTCCTGGCCACAAAGGCAAAGCGCCAATCAAAGGGCTCACCATATCATGAGCATTTGCATGGTTTAAGAACTAGAAATCCTGTGACGCCTTTTTGTTTTAACTTTATTGACAACTGCGACAATCATGCACGTGATATGGATGCATGCAGAACGGAGTAACGAGGCCGGTGACCAGTCTTTAAGAATTGAAGAGGGCGTGTCTTCCACAGAAACAGAAGTTGTGCAGGCGGCCAATGCACGCCTCCTGGCTGTTCTTTCACTGTCTTTGGATCAGGCCAAGATCAGTCGACGCCAGCAGAAAGAGCAAGGCCAATGGTGAGTGGTGTGGTGCCTTAGTTGCGTGCTCAAGCTACTAGATAGATATGTACAGGCAAGGATATAAAGTGGACGACTAAAAATTGGCGAGAGGTTTGTACACGTGAAGCATTCGTTATGTTTGACCAAGGTATAAAGAAGGGAAGACATGTACCAGTCTGATTGTTACTAGGTTTAACAGCACAGACCTGACACAATCTATGCACACTTGACCAGGGCACGTCGCCTGTTTGGCACAACCTCAGCAGATGGCACTGCAGCATCGTACAAGCCAGGCCTTGCTTCCCGTCCCTCCCCGAAGACAGTGTGGCCCTGCAAGGTGTTCCAAGAGGGCGTCATCGGTGGCCGCACGTCAGCAACTTCATTAACCTCCAGCAGTGATCTGACAGCTTCCACACGCTCTAACAACGATACAAAGGAGCAGCAGCAGCAGCAGCAGCAGCAGCAGCCCTTATCTAAACTGAGCACCATCATGGAGGGCGACGCAAACTGCAAGCCTCCCCAGCCATCCCGTCCCTTGGTCCCCAACCAAAAGCAGACCACGTCTGTGAACCCAGCAGCAGGGAAAGAGGCCAACTGGCCGCTATCCCTCTTCAAGCCCCGAGGCGCCGCCGGAGGGAAGTCGGCAGCAAGAACCAGCCAGCTACCCCCTAATATTCCCTCTCCAGGTCGTAGCTCTGCACCATCCATCTCTTGTTCTACGGTCATCGTCCCGCAGCGACTTGTTACCATCGAGCTCCTGGCCACTGCCTGTACGAGGACGGAAGAAATGATAGCCCTTATTCAGCAGCTGCAGGTACATGTTGTGGAGTTGAGCAATCAATGCACAACAGACGTAGTCTTGCTGATAGCCTGCACAGCCCATACTCGTATCATCTGTTTACCCATACATGTGTGCGCTAACATACAAGCTCAATGCGCAACTGTACATACATTCCCACACACTTCAGGCTGCAACCAAGGACACAGCAGACATGGCAGCAGCTGTGGTGCAAATACTCCAGGCAAGAGACAGACGCACCCCTGCGGCCCTAAGGCCGCCCCTCGCCCCCCTCCGGGCTGTGCTCCCGCCTCTCAAAAGCAAGCAGGCCATCTTACCTGCACCCTTACCCCCTCTGTCAGACCCTGTGCTCGTGCTCCCTGACACAATTGAGGAGGAGGCTTTCGAGCGACAACAAGGCACGTGGGCCAGCCCGCTCTCCATCCCCACAGTTCCTCCTCTGTCAGAAGAGCCTCCAAGTTCTGTACCTAAACCGTCACGTGACAACAGCTTCTCCCTACCAGCTCTTCCAGATGCGTCAGCAGAGGCACACCAAGTTGCTGAAAAGGTCCAGAACAAGGCAGGGATGTGGGCTCGTCTGTCTGGGCGGCCTGTGACTCCAGAAGTTCAGCAGGAGAAGGCAGGCGAAGAAGGCATGGAGGTTGAACAGGCTGCTGCCAGTTTCATTCAGGTAATTTGTGCTGCATCATGCGTGTGCACATACATTCTCACCACACTTACAATGCATTTAGATGTTCTGCAGCGGCATTTCAAAGTAGGATTCATCACGAGCCCATCCTGTCAAGTAGTGGGCAAAGTTGGGAGTAAAGGTACACCATCTACGTGCCTACGAGCGCCAACAGCCTCCCAATTTCATCTGAAAATATCCAACAAATGCTCCATTGTGCAGGTGCCCTGTCTTCCAGATGCTGACGTGGGCAGTGGCCGGGATGGAGAAGAGCAGCCTGCTGTTTTTTTGAGCAACCTTTTCTCCAAGAGGGAGGAACGACTGGCAGACTCCTCAAACGATGCTGAGGCTGAGCTAGCTAACCTGTCCGACCTGCGCGCCACGAGCAGCTTCCATTTGCCTGTGGCTGCCACTCAAGTAGCACCAGTCTCATGGGGTGCTGCCGCCATACCTCTGGGAATGCGAGTTCAGGTGTCCACCCATAAAGCAGCCACGCACACGGGAGGCAAGAAGCAGAAGGAACAGAAGGCAGCAGAGGCGTGGGAAGAGGCCCCTCTAGCTCCAGACCATGTCAGCTCAAGCTCTGGCTGGACAGTATCCAGGAAGTCGTTGCCTGTCCCCCAAAACATGGCAGCCAAAGGAAACAGCACCAGCGGTGCTGTTTACGGGGTCCAGGTCAGCAACGGTGGGATGCAAGGCAGTAGCCATGGTGGAGCACGCGGCAAAAAGGTGTGGGGTTTCCTTGAGCAGGACACACTGGGCTCAATCGATCCACCTCAGGCCAACTCGACCCCACCAAGCAAACATTCCCTGAAGTCTTCTTCACGAGGCTCTTCACCTGAAAGTGTGAGGGCCTCGACATCCCACACAGAAGAAGTGGACATCATTGTGCCTAAGCGCCAGAGTGGGTGGGCGGTGAGAAGGCAGCAGCTAATGACGGCACAGGCACGTGCTGAGGCAGAAGCAAAGCAGCTGCAACAGGGTACAGGTGCCCAAGGGGGAAGATGGTTTGCATAGAGGTTTCATGAAGTGACTCACAGGGGAACCAAGGAGTGAGTGTGAGTGGCATTGTTTCTGATCAAGGTGATCCTGTTCAAATGCAGCACTGACACAGAGCGCTGCTGACGCGGCTGCTACATGCATTTCCGGTCATCAAATTATCCTGTTGAGGTAGTTTTAAAGAAGTAAAGTAATGCTTAAAGATTATAAGTCTTGTGCAAATGAAGTCCTCAAGTAAGAAATGGCAACTTGGTTTTGCTAGATGGTCAATGTCTTAATATTGATTAGTGAGTGTGAAAGTACATTGAGCAACCAGATGAAGAGCAGTAATTTTTTCCGTCATCTGTGTATTTTGCCTGTCTTAGACGGGCAGTTTCTACGTCTGCGGTTGGTGAATGAAGCTAAACGTGAACAACTGGAGCATTGATAGCTTTACATGACATGTTAGCATGAATTATATGTATGGCAGCGTTTGAAAAAACACTTGTTTCGTATTAAACAGCATGCGCAGAAATTTGAATTTGACTATTAAATGTGCAATATGTCATTGTGGCAGGCCGTCTAATTGTGGTGCCTTTGGTGATTTGCTATAGTTTGAAGATTTTACTGTGTGGGCTTATTCTGATTTCTGCTCTGAAACTATGGCAATTGGAGCACAAGATATTTTTAATCAAGCAGTTGAGTTAAGTTTTAGATAGTTCTTGACAGTTCCGATTTGTTGTGCCTTCGGTGATTTGCTTTAATTGGAAGGAAGTAAAGGAAGTAAACTCATTTGTGTCACTGCATTTTACTTGTTTCACTGCGTCCTGTGAATCTAAGTGGAACAAGGTATGGCGTTGCTTCTTTAGCAAGTATTATGTATTATGTGGGATTATCCTGATTCCTACATTGAAAAACTGGCAAATGGAGCACAGAGACAATTTACTCAAGCAGCTATGTTGTGTTAAACGACCATCGTTTATTATTCATGTCACATTCATATTTCTGGTGTAATATTAAAGCCTTCAAGCACGGATGGCCACAGCTACAAGCCCGGTACAAGGGTGGAAAGGCCAACATTACGATTGACGACCTTCAGCTATGGGTCTTGTTTGGCTAATTGGCTGCTAACTGGTTTTAACCAGCAACAGATGAATTTATATGCTCAGTTATAAAGAGATAAAGGTATGTGATCTTCTGGGAAAGGAATAAGGTAAGGTAAGGTAAGGTTACATCACTATACATGCCTCAAAGGGCATCTCAGCGGAAGTTTAGAAACTACACCTGGCTAAACAAAAGAAACAGAGGAAACTGATGTATGAAGAAGAGAAAAGTGTATAGAGAAAGAGAACGTTTGTTTTGAAGATGCGCGAAGAGAAATCATCAAGGGAGAACGAGAACAAAGCTGTCGATATGTCTCAGGATGTGTGTGTATAAGAAGCCTCAGTCAGAAACAGGAAACAATAGGCTGAGAGAGCCTCACAAAACCAGGAGTGCCAAGAGAACAAGTGCAGCGGAGCAGAAGAGAGAACAAAGGAGCCCCCAAAAACAGCTCCTCTCTCTCCTCTCTAGCTGCCTACCCCACCAGCTCACCCAGCTACAGCAGACCAGTCCGATGCTGTCCTCCACAACTTGCCAATTGAAACCGTGAGCCAGGGCATGCCTGGCCGCGAAGGGAGCCGGTGCCTAACTCGCCAGGAGCAGGTCGCAAGCTACAGCCGCAAGTGCACTGATAGTCCTAGCCTTAAAAAAAAGACCATGCGGTGCCAACCAAATTGCCTACATTGACATAGGCAGTGCAGATAATCTAGTAGAACAGGGCCTAGATCTGAGAAACAATGCCAACAAACACTGCCCTATTGATTGCTACCAAACCTAACAACATGTTGCTTTGAAAGCCTCGCTCTCTGGTCCCGACGCTATCTTATTTTACCTAGTACTGTGTGCTCTTCTCGGGTAACACCCGCAACTCAGATTTTCAGCAGCTTTGTTACGCCTAATCGTTGGCAGCGACGATTTGTGTGATTTGTTTAGTTGGTTTTTCAGTTGAGGTTATTTTGCCTAGTCTCGTTAAATAAGCTGGCGAAGCCAGTTTATTGAAGATAGCATTTTCTGATTTTGATATTGCGATTGGTTGTTGTGCTGAGTCTTATACTTTGTAGTGACGGTGATTTGCTATGACATGGATATGATGGTTTTGGTAATCAATTGACAACATGTGAGCAATCTAAGAGGTACCATTAGAGGGGTTCATTAAGAGATACTGTACCATGAAGATCTCGGCTAGTCATATTTACATGGAACACGATGAGACCGAGAATGTCTGAGTAAATGGTTCGAGATCCGGGAAGGGACAGTGGCGTGAAAGTCAACCAAGGATGAGGAGATAGACACACGAGTATGAGCAGAGAGCGCACAGGCGTGGATGTAGAGAACTGGTAGAATCATAAGGGACCATTGCGATGCAAAGAACTCACTCCTCTGCTAGATGGTTTTTCCAGAAGAAGAAAATTTCAAACCAGTGGGAGGTTCACCTGATTGAGTTTAGATTATGTAAAGACACTAGGACTGATCCTCAATTTCAAAAGGCAACAGCACAGCACAGCATACTTATCTCCAACCTACATAGACAGGGATATAGGGAGGTCAAGCTCCATGTGATCCTCGTTGGAGTAATGAGGATTGCTTACAAAGACCATACAGACAAACCTCTGGCAGATTTCCATCAGGATTGCCAAAAAATTAAAAAGCTGTCACATAAAAAGCTGACACGAACATTCCATCAGACATTCGTCTACACTCATATAAACAAGATATGCACTGTAAAACAACTTAGGCAGCAACAGTCATGGTGTGGGTCTGGGTGCCGTGGCACGCAACCCCCCTGACCCACATTAATTTTTTTCTTTCGTGTGTGCGGTGGGGGGTTGCCTGGTGCGGGCTTCTATGTAACCCCCTCCCTTAATCATGCTGGATGTGTCATCACTACCTTTCTTTTCTTCGTCTTTTCTTTTTCTTTTTGTGGACCGAACAAGTAACACCTACAAAAAAACTTTGAAAGGGAAAAAAGGCACAACGCACGTTGATTGTGACAATGCAGCACTGATAAAATCAATCAAGCATCAGCCCAGGAACAACCAACCGCATTGAAGGAGGGGATCATTATCTGTGACGTATTAGAACCAGCAATTTGTAACCTGCGAGATTCTGGCAAGGTCCGGCTTGCTCCCTCCGTGGCAGAGGTGAAGCTGTCTGCTCTGGACCGTGACGTGCCAGTGGTGGACTCCTTGGAACCTCCTGTTGCCAAGGAACGATTGCAAAGAAAACAGCCAGATTGGCTGGTGTATGCACTGAGGGCATGCCAAAGTGGCTGCGCAGGCAGAACCTGCAATTAAACTAGTTTTTGCAAAAAGGCGCAACGAGAAGGAACGAAATGCACCGTGGATGACTACTAGCACGTGCTGGAGGTCTCAAGTGTCCTGGCATTCAGTTCCAAGGGCCCGGAGATCTCTGACCTGTGAGAAATCGCGTGCCTCGAGAAATATAAGGTCGGGTTTGCTGCCATACATGGCAGGCGAGGCAGGTGGGTCTGCTCAAGTATGCTCATGCATCAATGTTATTAGGCCTGAAAACTGCTCTATATCTGCAAAGTGCAGAAGCAACTGTAACTGACTTCCATCGAGCATGTAGCAGCGCGTTGTAAAAGGGGGATGTAAAATTAGAAATTTTCCTATATGTATCATTACCTTTGTCCCACCTTCACGTGCTTGCGTCCCGCTTTGTCTTGTGCTCTTGGAATGCAAGCACATGAGGGTGGGACGAAATCAACGATACATATAACAACACACTCTTTAATCTCACATCTCGAGTATGCCTTTTACAACGCGCTGCTACATTGGTATCGATGGACGGGTCTGGGCGCTCCTCATCCGTGAGGTCTCCAGTTCAATTCGCTGCTTTGATATCAACAGATCTGTTGCTGTGCAGGGTGGCGGAGCCGAGGTTTCTGAGCAAGGCCCTTCCACTTGTTTGACCATTCGCTTTTAATTGCACAAAATCGTGCGAAACTCAGGACGCATGCCCTAGAACGCACCCGCGAGCACAGGTGCTTGCATATGTGTAGGCTCATCTGCCGGCATGTGGACGGGCCTGGGAGGAGAGTATTGCCGACAAAAGCGGTTATCGACGTGCAGGCACAAAATCAGAGCGTTCGAGCGATCAAAAAACGCGCTTTATTAAAAGTCCCAAATTGTCACCTCAAAGGACCGCTTTGACCATATCAAAATGCCACTTAGACCGTATCAAAGCGCACTTTTGCTCGACACTTAAAAACAACTTAAGCGAGGGAGAAGACACTTAAGTAAAGCGCTATCAAAGTGCCGCCCAAAGCGTCTGGCTGTGATGGTTACAATATATAAGGATGACCTTCAGCCAGGTTGTATGTTTGGCTGATCGGCTGCTGCTGACTGATCTCGGCCAGCCACAAATAATTTCATAAGATGTCATGCTAAATCAGTGGCATGGACAAATCGTGTGAATTTCCCTGGGATTTATAATGTGAGTGTGAGCAACGGTTTTACGGTTATTTGGTTGTTTGGCCAGTTTAGATGGCTCTCTTGTAATAAACTCGCTCTTTCCTCAGACTTGTCCATCTCCTTGGTGCGCTATACTAGCCATCGTAACTGGCGACAGGCAACATGTTGAGAAATTGCAACTTACAACCACGCTTAGTAACCCGTTTGACTCAACCATGCCCTCGCACTTCAGGTTGTTGTGGCCAACGAGGATGACGAGGTGGTTGTGCATCCTTGTGCACAATTCTGCTCTGTGGTGAGTTCCACTGGAATTCCTCCAGCTTGCCTCATACAGAAGATCAAACCAACAAAATATGTAAAAAGAAGGAAATACCTAGCTCCTTGTCTATTAATACATAGAGTTCTATTCCGGCTCGTATCCACCGAACTGCTGGAGGGGAATTCTACACTTGTGCCCAATACCAAGCATAAAAAGGATGGTTAGCACAGCGCAAGCTGTGCCAAGAGAGTACTAACTGAAGTTCGGTTGCACTCGCCTCCAAGAACTAGAGTACTTCTGCATGCTGCAGAGTACTCAGCAGTTTGATGATCATGTTGATTGCCGTCGTTACAATATTATAAGGACAGAGGCACATCAGTTGTGTAGCAGCAGAAAAAATGACAAGGAAAACACAGGCATCTGACTTTGATGATGTGGGGTATATGTATGGACTATTGACTGACACTATTTGGTTTGTAATCCAAATCAGGATGCTTCATTTATGCAGTTGCTTGGCAACTCTCAGAGGATCCACGCATAGAGAAGCTTCAGCAACTCCTTTTTTTGTGATAAAGAATCCTACAACCATTCAGGGCAACGGTTTAATCAGAACAAACGTGCCTGGAATGCCTGGCACAGTTAAGAACCTTCTTAGCATGTGATTTAAGAAAGCTCTTAGATCGCCCACTTCCCCCATCCTCGTGCCTGCAGCACGTGGATGCAGCATCTTGGCTGGTAGTACCAAAATGTAAAAAGTGCCAGGCTGATGAGTAGCAGCAGTCCTAGGAGGGTTTCAATTCTATTTGGTTGCTGTTGGCCAACCATGGACATGAAATTATGCCGCTTGCAATTTTGCAACAGACTACGAGCTTCTTGTTGCTTGTGTGGAGGAATGTCGTCATACACCTTAATTTTGGTTGTGCACAATCTCTGGATTATGGATTGTAGCTAGGAGTAATAGAACAAGGACACAAACAAATTAGAACTACTCGTGCACGACGTAGTACACACACGCACACACGCACACACACACTCAGCAGGGGGGTGAGTTATGTGCTTGTGAGGGATGTGGGTGGGAGAGTTGTGTGTTTCTGATGGTAGGGTGTAATAATGTTAGTGATCATTGGTGTTCCGGCAGCGGTCTGGGCGGCTGTAGTTTCGTGGGATGTGAAATGGAAAATAAGTTCTGTTAATAATGAGAGGGTACATTATATTTGATGGGTGCGGTCTGGTGTTTGTTGACCCGGGATGGTGTGGAGGTCCTTACCAGTTTCCTGTGTCACGTTAGGAGATCCTTATTAGTTTAAGGAGGGCGCCACCTCCTTAGATCGCTGGAGGGCACCCCAGTAGGGAAAGTACCCCCCCTACTTAAAAACAGCCTGTCCTATTTAAGTGGGGGGGGGTTGGCCTACTACAGAGCATCAAATATAACTGTACCTAAACCCTTAAGTACCCCCCCCCCCTACTTTAAAAACGCTTGCCCTACTTATGGAGGGGGAGGGGGGCTGAAGTACCCCCAAACTATAGTAGGGGAAGCAACCCAGCACAGCTGCAGCCCAAACCTTGTCCGTAAAGTACAAGATTGGCGGGACTGGACCTACACTGATGGCAGTCTTAAAAATCAAGAAGAAGGGCAAGACACAGGATCAGGTGTATACCACCCTTGCTCAAATGTATCCCATTACATGAAACCAAGAGGCGTAGGTATAACAAATACCATCCCACGTGCAGAGCTAGCAGCTATAGCAGCCGCAATCATTCACGGCTACTCCCATATAGCCACAGATAGCCTAACCTCAATGCATTAAACTAAAAAACAGCTCTCACACCCAAACCTCCACCGCCACCACATCCAGGGAGATGTCCTCCAATCCATTGCCAAAGCAATCCACCAGTCACCATTGCCCATTCATTTCCATAAAGTCAAATCCCACGCAGGTATTATAGGCAATGAATATGCTGACTGCAACGTTTGGGTTGCAGTTAGGAATTCTCTGAGTTGGTCTGACGCTCTTGCTAGAAAATCAATTGCAAACTGCTCTGACATTGCAGATACCTCCATCAAAACAGCTGGCCCTGAGGGAAATTCCTTCTACAACATTTACTGGCTTGCAAAAGAATATGAAGAGCACCGAATCATTCAAATCACCCAGGTGAATGAGGCGCTGTGGACAGCGCGGGGGTGCAAGCGCGGCAAACAGTTGAAGTACAGGCCTTCAGCCAAGATGTACACTCTTGTCTGTGAACTGTGATGGATTGCCAATCCATGACGAGTCTGTGAAAATGGAGGAACTGGTTGACAACATCCAACAACATCATATCACCTTTTTGACAGAAACCGGAACTAATGCCTTGAACAGAATCCTCCAATTCTTGCCCCGTCATGTCATTATTGGCAAGACAAATGTTCAAATGTTCCTGATCACTGCAATGGTCGCAAGGGATATGGAGTGGCACTTTTGGCAGCTACAAATGCTGCTGAGTACATACACTTTAAAGAACTCCGGAACGGATTCAGACCATCAGGGCAACATGTGACAAGAGGCTTTTTGCAAAAGAAAGCAAGACAACATTGTGTGCAGTGTACCTTTAACCTGGACATGAAGTAGAAAGCCAGCTGCCTCACTAAAAAGGCGACGAGATTCAGCAAGCCCTGATGGATGTGGAGATTTTAATGCTCACATTGGCAATCTGGATGACAAACACGCACTTCGATGCGCTAACTACACGACCTCAACTGTCGAGGGGGCGCACGGCTGAATGCACACAAGTAAGCAGGGCTGGAAGGCTTCTTATTGACATGGCTTCAAACCTCAATTGCCTCATCACAACGGGAAGATCTCCTGGTGACACTGGACAGCCCACTTTTGTAGGCTACAACAAGAGATGTGGCAGCAAACCAGACCATATCAGGGTATCCAAACCATTTTTTGCCCAGCAGACCCAGCACATACAAATTATTATGTCATGCTAGACCACTGCTTCCAGTCAATCACATCGACGACAGATGCGCACATTCCAGACATTGACATGCGTCTACACCATGAATTTGAAGGTTTCTTGCGCTGGAGGCCAGAAAGAGCTGCTGATTACGTTACTTACCGGGAACAGGACACTCTTGCTCGACAACGGCTGTACAGGGTCATTGAGAGAAGATATTGCGCAAGCATGGTACAGATTCAAATCTTGGCTCTTTGATGCAGCCACATAAACTTCTTTGTTAATCATGCTGGCTGTGTCATCACTACTAGCGGAGTTTTTTCTTTATCTGTTCTTTTTCTTGATGCAGCACTGCAGACTGGAATAACCTTTTTTGCTGGTACTCACAGACGCTTCCACCCTAACTCCAATCATAAAGCAGCTTGGTTTGATGATACGTGCCTCCGTAAGAAGCAAACGCTGTTAGGGGCCAGGGAGCGTAGGATGGTACTTCTGAGGGGATGCTGTGAGGGGTCCAGGGGCCAGGATTTCGTGCCTTGGGCAGTGCTGGGGCGCTTACGGTGTCTTTACAGAGTACTTGTCACACTGCCTGTCTGTGCTTTGCTGGGCGGTGCTGGGGCACTTGTAGTGAGCACTCAAGGTTCCCATCTTCCTTGAGCTGAATCGGGGCGCTTGTAAAGAAAGGGTCGTTTTCTATTACATACTACACCTCCTTATGCTTAAATTACTCTTTTAGACTCGCCCTGCTTCATTATATCATTGCCTTTTGTGTTTTTCATGTTTGGCAGGTACGCTTCAAATTTCAACTGCCACTTGCCCCTAAATGTTTGCGTGGACTTGGGCTGCGCAAACCCTACCATTTGTGTGCTTAGTGCTACATCATTTGATATTTCTTTTTGCACGTAGCCTAGCAGTCGCACGTTTTGACTGATGGCTTTATCTGTAAATCCTGTAAACCCTGAAGCAAATGCTATTGGATGCTGTGATGAGGGGGGATTGCACACATGTCAGAGACCACCTGAAAGACTACAGAGCCCATGTCCAGCGTTGCAAGAGACAATACATATGAGCAAGACGCAACACATTCCTTCAGTAATTATTTGACAAAGATCCTGCTGTCCACAAATTGTTGAAAAAGCCAACCATCTAATATGTGACCCCTGTTTCAGAGCCAGCAAGGAACAACCATTTACACAATGTGTTCGGACATACAACAGTGGTCCACAATGATGACAATGCAAGCGGATCTGCAACAAACTTTCGAAGTGCCCTAGAGCCCAAATAATCTAAGCTTACATGCCATCGGTCCACACCAAAAAAACAAACCAGGCGCGACGTACACACGCAACCCTAAAAAGTATCTTAGCAATGCTCCTGGTGGTGTGAAGGCCTCTGCCTCCCAAACACCTGATCCCCATCGAAAGCCTTTTCTTTTCCTAATCTTCAGGTGAAATTTTGTGTGGCTTTGGATCCTTTGGGCGGTGCATTCATTGGCGGTCTTTTTATTATGCGGCCTTATACCATCTGGATGGGTGTCATTTACACAGCTGCACTACTATGTTTACAATTTTATCACTCTATCAACCCAAAGGAATGACATAAAGACGAGATGTACAGCACAGCAACCATGCCTGATACATGCAAAAAGGAAAAAGAAAGAGATCACGGCCAGGATGGAATATGCTGACAGAAACCTTGAAAGGTGCTGGTCATAATCCACCATTGCTCTCGGCAAGAAATATACAGTCCATCCGTCTTTGTTTAATCAATTAAAAATGTGATAAATCAATGTTGTTTGCATGCAAATAGTCCTTGCTGTCACAAGCTAATTGTACACAGCAAAAAAACCTACTGAAATGTAAGCAAACATAAAGTACAAACTTTAAATTCAAGCGTCTGCGAGGCGCAAGCAATCGTGCGGTGAGAAGTAAAGCAACTATCGGGTCAATGACGGGGATCAAATATTAATCACTGCGGCGTCAAGGACATGAAAAAGGACACCCGTGGGACCATAGGATGAGAACAAGGCGCATTTTTGGCTAGCCTAGAATGAGAGAAGTAAAGCTGCACATACCAAAATAAGCAAAGCTGCTGCACAAGCATTATGGCCCACTTGAAGGCGACGCAGCCCCTTGGTCGTTGGGCACTGAACCAGGGATATTGGATGAGCCAGAATATGATCTTGCCTGTGTAAGGAAGGTGCCCATGTGTTGAGAGTCTAGGCATTACTGCACAAGGTTGTTTTCAATAAGGATACCAATGGGGTGCTTGAGATGAATACCTAGTTGCATGTTTGCCGAGGCATCGTCTGATTCCACTGTGAGTCACTTTGCAGCAGCAGGAGCGGCATTTGCCAGCACTCATAAATTGAGCTTCTCACACCATTTCTCAATATTTGCTGCTGACTACACTGCAGCAAGTGGCAGCGCACAGTGGCGGCATGGTTGAGTGCGCACAAATAAACACACGACACGTCAACATGCACGGACAAGCGCGTTCCTCAGACAACCACGCTGTTAATGCTTCTCGACACTGCCAGCAAAGGATTTGCAGCAGGCAGCCACAGACTGTTACACAAAAAGTTGCGTGCGACATTTCACCAGTGCACGAAGGGTGGAGCAAATAATGCACTGAGGCAAAGGCCTCAACAGAATTTCAGTGCCTACCTGCACGCCCAGGACAGGGCTGGCCACAGGCAAGCCAGTGCCACTGTCTAGACTCCAGGGGGACGGTGCGCGGCTCTGCTGAAGGCTCTCTAGCAAAGCTTTAGGGTTTTTCCCATTAACAGGCGGCAACTGCTCCTGCAACAAGGATTAAAAGATTCCGAGCAGCATCGTTTGTGACCTGGAATGCATACCAAAGAGCCAGCAGCCGTTAAAAAGCTCCCAACCCTTCTTGCCGCTGAGTTGTAAGACAGCGCGCTGACTAAACACCTAAGGTCTCCTATGATCGAATTCATTGCTTCAATCACAATTCCCAGGACAAGAGTGGCATTGGCTGCCTGCAAACAAAGAAGCACTCAACAAATTCTGCGGGATGAACTCTGGTCTTGAGCTAAAATTCTTACAGCTAATATTAGACATTCAATCGCGTATTTGGCTACCAAAGTGGCCCATTCGCATTACATTGCGCACGACACGGCACAACCAAACACCCGCAAACACCACAATCGCATCGGCACCTTTGCTGCTCGCTCCCAAAAGCAGCGCTGCACGGCTGGCCTGTCTTGCTCGTCCTTGCCCCACTCCAGAACAAGGCGTTGGCCTGAAGCGGGATGCACAGCATGCTCCTGCCCCACACCAACCTGCAGGAGGGCATGTATTTTTTGTTATTTGTCATTGCTGCACAGTTGCAAGTTTGTCGGCATGGCTCATTCTCGCCCACGTTTCCGCCAAAAATGGTCTCAGGAGGAGATTCACCACATGCAGCAGCCTGAGAGCTAAAGGATAACAACATAACAAACGCGGTTCACAACACAGAACACCTGCAGCGTGTCGCCATGTCTTTGGTAGCCCTCCTGCTCTCAATGCCTAGTTCAAAAACACAATTACCCCACCCCTCCAAATTGCGTACCTGCTCCTGTTCCTCACAGTGCGCAACGAACGCTGTCTCCTCATTTATCTGAAATGTCTAACACAAAAATTCCTGCACTACATTTAAGCGGTGCCCAGCGAATAATTATTGCTGCGCTTGCTTGGATGGTGGGGGGGTGCTCATGCCAAAAGCGGAGGGCTCGCACTGCCTTTGCTCCCACAATTTCCAACTGCCTTTGCTCCAAGGCAATAGTCACCATCAACTGCGCCAGCATCCACTCTCCAAAAACATTAAAGCTCACCTTACAACAATCAACGACACTCACCCCAAAAATTGCAGTGTCTGGTAGGGTGAGGGTATAGGTGCTGTCTTTTTGCAAAGTAGAAGACACGGCAGGCCCGTCTGCCAAGGCTTTGATGTCGCTTCTGGAGTCATGGGGGCTTATAGCAGACAGGCTTGGGGGTTGCAATGTTTGGGTGGCAGGTACCACGTCCTGAGGATTGACGGACTTGCATCATTAGGTACAATTGATGCACAGATCAATGGGGCTTGTGCACAACAGCAGAACAGATGAGCACAACAGCAGAACAGATGATGCACAACAGCAGAACAGATGATGCACAACAGCAGAACAGATGAGCAAAACAGGGGTGCTGTACAAACTTGAGGAGACAGGGAGCAAAGGCAGTTGGAAATTGTCTGTGTGTGCGCACAGTTGCTACCAACCCATTCCTCGTATGGCCCATCTTTTGAGTGCTTACGTGTGAGAGGACGCACCAGAGTGCAGGGAAATAGAGCACCCGCACTAGAATGCAGAAAAGACGATGCAACAAATTCAGCTGTTAGATGTTCATTACCTGAGCACACGTCTATTACATATTTACTACGAGCCGTGCAGATTAAAGACCATGGATATGCACACTTTGCGGCTTGAAATGAAGGACATCCATACACACCTGGAAATTAAGTAAACAGCACGACCACACACCTGTGCTCTCAAGTTTCCTCGGTCATCCAGGCTCCAAGTAATATCATAAGTGACGCCCTGTTGGTCTTGTATCTGCTCCTGGCCGGGCTCAACCTGCACGATAACAGTTGCACAATGTATTGCACAATGGTCGAACTTCTGCAACACATGAAGATCAAGCACATGGTCAGATTGATGGGTGTGGCATTCCGGTCCAGATACTGAAATGTGCGCCGTGTCTAGCTGTTGAGCAAATCGCAGAAGGTTAGAAAGGTTTGCTTTGTTACAGGCTGGCAGGCAGGATGCTTCAATGCCCCTTTTGCTGACCCCAATGCCTACCACCACTGCCCCATAACATCTTGCAGCGTCATTCACTTCCTTCTATACATCTTACAAAATACCAGAGGGGGTCAACTGAGCAAATGTCTGGAAGTGTGACTTTTCTGATGCACACCATAGATGGTTCACATAGTTTGGGGCCAAACGGACCCCCCCGGTGGTCTGGCAGCATATCAGTTCAATTTTTGGCACTAAATATTTACGTATTGAGCCACCACGCTTATTCCAGGGCCTCTTTTCACCTCAAAACACGACAGGAGTACTTCTTTATGATGAGGAATCGTTTGGGATGCTGAAAACCGGATTTGGTGGAACTTGGTTTCCCACTCTTTTTGGCACCCCTTCTCCTAATTTTTTCTCAGGGAAATTTGCCAAAAAGGGGTATCTCACCAAGTACTGCTCCATTTTGCCCAGGCTTGTCGAGTTGTACGGTATGGTACGGTTACGGTCTGTACGGTACGCACCGTACTTGGAAAATTACGGCGTACTACCGTAATTGTCACACCGTACTTTACCGTAATTACGGTAAAATACGGTACGGTGTACGGTACGGTGCCAAGCTGGCACTGCCAG
>Ga0307974_1000520_pt1 | contig 23846 bp, 22 predicted proteins | sample OrgLakmetagen784_FD_201812 | JGI IMG/M metagenome (GOLD analysis project Ga0307974, IMG submission 201812) | Saline water microbial communities from Organic Lake, Antarctica - #784 | ecosystem: Environmental > Aquatic > Non-marine Saline and Alkaline > Saline | place: Antarctica: Organic Lake... | reverse complement strand
ACACAGACTTCCTTGTTATTGCTGCTGCAAGAAATCATACTACCAGCTTCACAGCTTCCCCCCTGCACTCTTTTCTCCTGTCGTTTTTGCTGTGATGACGCCATTTCATACCCCATCACCCCAAAAATAAGTTCACAGCTGCGCTCCAAATCACACTGCAGCGCCATATAGGTAAACACCCTTATAATTGCTGCTCTTTCTCTCTTCCTCGCTTCCTCACTTCTTCACTTTTTTCCCCCACTCCTTCTTCATTTCTTTCCTTCCTCTTCACTTCTTCTTCACTCCTTCACTTCATTGCTTTGACTGCAGCGTCAATGCAGTCGACAACATCAGAAACGTCAGGAGTGGCGCAGATGTTCATGCAGCCTGTGAGTTGGGTACCGTCGGCGATCCTTATTACCTCGTCCCCCAAGTAGTTGGTGAACAGCTCAGCTCCAGCATTTCTTCTTCACTTCTACACTTTTTTCCTTCCTCTTCACTTCTTCACTTTGTTGCTTCGATTGCACCGTCAAGCATACCTCGTCTCCCAAGTAGTTGGTGAACAGCTCAGCTCCAGCATTCACACTGCGCCTTGTGAGGCGTGTTATGAGCGCACCCCTGTGCGCATCAAATCAGGTACAGTGCATCTGTATGAGCATGCATCTGTATGAGCATGCCACCGCCCCTTTGCATAAGTGCCTTGCCATTGCAAAAGCACACTACTGCATTTACATACGTGTAAGTGTCCCTACGTGTGTTGAACTGCCAGCCTTAAAGCACATGGTATGAGCACACGCCTGCGTTTGCATAGGCGCACTCACACACTTATCTGAGTGCCATCCGTCATGTACTTTTTTGGTGGGACTCTGGCTGGTGTGAGCACTGGTTGAGAGCCTTTCCTTAAGCGTGCAGGCACGCTGACGTTCATCAGCATAGACTGTTACCAGTTGTTGCATGCACACCAATATATATATACACAATATAAATACATAATATGTATACACACAGTATATACACACTGTTACCAATCGTTGCATGCACACCAATATATATACACACAATATATATACACACAATATATACACACAATATATATACACACAATATATATACACACAATATATATACACACACAATATATATACACACTGTACCAATTGTTGCATGCACACCATTATATATACACACAATATATACGCACACACACAATATATACACACTGTTACCAATTGTTGCATGCACACCAATATATATACACACAATACACCAAATATTAAATATACACCAATATATATACACAAAAGCAAGTGGGGAGTTCTGAGCTTCCTTGCTCTTTATTCCCTTATAATCATAGCTTGGAACACTACATACATATTTGCCTTGTGTGCGCACACACACACACACACACACACAAGTACACACTCACACAGACACATGTGTACATGCTCATTTAGACACCCACACATACACACACAAACACACACACCACAATAGCTCACTTGTAGGCATATGAAACCACTCAAACAGACGCACGTGTACATGCTCATTCAGACATACACACACTCACACACACACACATACATACACACACAAACACACACACAAAAACACACACCACAATAGCTCACTTGTAGGCATATGAAACCACTCACACAGGCGCACGTGTACATGCTCATTCAAACATACACACACACTCACACACGCACATACACACAAACACACACACCACAATAGCTCACTTGTAGGCATATGAAACGGTAGATGGAACGCAAGAGTGGTTCAGCAGAGCCTGCTCAGGCCAAATGCCATGAACCTGTGGGTGCATGTGTGCATGTGTGTGTCTGTGTGCGTGTATGTGTGTATGTGTATACGTGTGCATTTGTGTGAGTGTTTGTTGACAAGTGAGCTCAATGCGTCGTAAAGGGGGGCCAACAACTTTCATGCAAACGGTCATGTGATGTTCTGGATGGTCAACAGTGGGCAATGCAGCCTGTGGTGATGATATGTTATACACAGGTGTGGGCAACAATGGGCAGCATAAGTTGTATACCTACCACAAACGCCCAATGCGTTGTGAAGGATTATAATGCAGGCGTGGGCAGCGACGGGCAGCAGAAGTGATGTGCCACACACAGACACACACAGCCTGTTGTGAAGAATTATTATGCAGGTGTGGGCAGCGACGGGCAGCAGAAGTGATTCGCCACACACACACCCAGCCTGTTGTGAAGAACTATTATGCAGGTGTGGGCAGTGATAATCAGCAGAAGTGACGCACCATAGAACACGCAACCCATTGTGAATTGCAATGCAGCTGTAGATACGAGCGGCTTGGATATGAGCTCAGGTGTCTCAGGACCTCCTCCGCAGCTATGTCGCCAACCAAATTCCTTTGTGCTCTCTCAAAAACACGAGATTTTCCTTTTCAATGTTCCTCCCCTGTATGCCCTTCCTCTATCATGAGTCCCCCGCGTGCAGAAATTCCCTTTTCCCCTTATTTCTCTGGTACTTGTGCAAAGCGAGACAAGCAATTAAGTAAGGGTACAACAAAATCACACTTTCACACGTTCAGACTGTTCCCCCGTTCCTCATCAGATATTAAATGCCAATCCAGCACTTTACCCCTCATTTTCCCTCCCTTTGGGTTGAGGGAGGGATGAAGCCAATCCAGCACTTTACCCCTCATTTCCCCTCCCTTTGGGTTTAGGGAGGGACGAAGCCAATCCAGCACTATACCCCTCATTTTCCCTCCCTTTGGGTCAGGTCAGCCATTCCTGCCAAAAGTTTTGCCCCAATGCAGAAAAATACATTTATGTATCCAGGACTCTTAGTTAGATATATTTAAGCACCCCTGTACACTCAGTTTTTGGCGGGAGGCGCCCAGGTGGGCAGGGTGGACCTGGGTGGAAATCCCTGCCAAAAGTGGATTTCCAAAAGCTCCTCCCCGGTGCCAGAAAAAATCAGGGGTGTTCTAAATAATATTCCCGACATTTTGGTGAAGGTCCGGGGGTCTGGGGTGAAGTTCCGGTTTTGGACCCCCTTTTGGCAGGGAAAAGTGCTAATATTTATAAGTCGACAACCTCTGAACCGTTTCGGGCCTTCCCTCGTAAATCTGATTAGTTGAGATTTTATTATTTCTCTGTCCGTGCCTTTCCAGCGAAACAGGTTGCGCCTAGGGCCTCCTGGCAAAGCCTTATAAGTTTGTTTACTTCCCAGCTGTCACTGCCCACCACAGCCCACCCCCAGCATCCCAGACCATAAAACTTGGCTAAGCACACCTGGGGATTATACTGAACAACTCCTGATAGGGCGTCCAAACACCGTGCTTCCATGGTTTTCAAAAAAATGCACATTTTTGCCTAGCAAACAGGCCCACGCACTAAGTCCTTTGGAGCAAATATTTTGCCCCCCTTTTTTTTGGTCCAATGGGTAAGCTTGGACCTAAAACCTACCTGGGAACAAAAAAATGGGGGAAATTTGTGCTTGGACATGCACTTCTGCACTCATGTCACTAAAGTTAGCTAATTTGGCAGGAAAACGGCACAAATCCAGCCCCCCACTCACACCCTTTACCCCAAACCCTTTGTTTTTATGCAGAAGTGTTACATCTATGGTTATAAATCGCTGTGTGACCTCAGATGTGCATATTAGAAGTGGGGCATTAATTCCCCTTTTTTTGGGTGGGCTTGGCTGGCCTGGCCTGACTTTGGGTTTAGGGAGGGAAGATACCAATCCAACACTTTACCCCCTCATTTTTCCTCCCTTTGGGTTTAGGGAGGGAAGATGCCAGCCTAGCACTTTACCCCCTCATTTCCCCCTCCTGTTGAGCTAGACCTGAAACCCCCCTACCTCTTAGTCATGCCTTATCCTTATCACCAATAACTTAACCATGCCTTTCCACCTGGTGCCTGCAAAGCCAGGTTTGACGTCTTTTGCTACTCATACTCATACTTCATTGTACCTGCAGTGACCGTACATGGTACTGCTTATATATCCTGGTGCCTGCAAGGCCAGAAAGAAAAGAAAAGAAAAGGTACGCAGGCAGCAAAACACTCTTCGCATCAATTAAGGAAGGCCAGGTTTGACGTCAATGCCACTTTTCTTTTTCCCTCTGCACACTCAGGAGTTTGTAAAGTGTCCTTAATAGGTGGCAAACAAATTATATTATCGAAAAGCAATTATGCAAGTAGGACTGGGCCAGAACACAGACACACATGTACATACTCACACACACACACATAGCCTTGGTTCATGTAGTCTTGTGGTTTTCCTACCTGCTCAGCTGCTCCTTCACCTAGGAGCTGCGTCAGCCCAAGATCCTCTGTGTCAGCCTGTGTATGTAAGTGAATGTGTGTTTGTGTGTGTTTGTGTGTGTGCGTGTGTGTGTGTGTGATCAAGAGAGGTGTGGGAATGCTTTTTGTGTCGTAAAAGGTGTGATCAAGAGAGGTGTGGGTAGGCTTTATGTAGTGAAAGGTGTGATCAAGAGAGGCATGCGCTTTTTGGGCCAAAGGCTGCTCGTTGCTAGAAGGACACACACACACACAGACACACACACACACACACACACACGCACACACACACACACACATGGCACAGAGGCCCAAGATGTGCACCTTTTGATATTGTCCTCTGCTCATTCCTAATTTGGTAAATCATTTAACATGCTGCGCTTTTATTCCTCTTGTTCCTTGTTAATCAAAGTTGTATTCATTTGTAGCTGTGCTAGAAGCCCTTGGTCATATAATTTAAACCTGCAACTTCTCTTGTACCTTGGTATGTCATGAATACTGAAGTAGTATACGACAATACACGGCCCCCACAATCAACACATGGCTTGACATGGATGTTGCGAGAAGGGATAAGGCTTAGGAGGTTTCTAAGGGACATACCTGAGGGGGCATATTCACGGACTGGATACTTCAGAAGGGACAGCGAGGAGGAAGAAATCACACCAAAGATAGTAAAATTATACATTTGCCCAACAGATCAAAGTGTCAGCATGTTAAATAGAAGCAGGATTTTATGTAAGTACAATGCAGTGAGATCTCTCAGCAGGAACACGCCAAAATGCAAGGTCATTGTATATAAAGGCCGATGTCGTTACCGCTAAAATGTGCAATGTGGTGTTGATACATCAGAAGGAACACGCTACTTAAAAGGCTGACAGCACACTGGTCCGTTTCAAATGAGCACCTATCATTTAAATCCCTAACAAATAGTTCTTGTGCCGAGGTTTATCACCCACTTCTGCATCCACCTTTTTCCTGCAGGCCTCGTGCGGGAAATAATAAAATGGGTTCAACCCTTGCGCAAAATTAGTTTGGGAGTATGTGAGGTGTTAATTTAGGGTGCGGGATAAGCAGGTGCAGGTACGATGTTTTGAATGAAAACAAAGACAGGACTAACATACATCGGCAAAATGTTTGAGGTCCTTCCAGTGTGGTGGTGATCTGAGAGGAAGCAGGGTTCCATTACACTTTGTGCCTTAGATGGGAAACTGCAGTGATTGAGGCGCAGAGAGAGAGAGAGAGAGAGAGTGCTTCCCTCGTGCACACTGCCCTCTGCACCTTCTCAGCGCCGACAAAACTCTTTTCAAGCAACTTGTGCTAGCCTCACCCGGTAAGCGTACTGCATGATGAGCGCACGCACAGGTGGAGCCAAAACGCCGTTGAGGCACTCTCTCTCATCGTCGCTGACTTGAGTGCTAGAACTCTGGAGCTCATCCTTCGTATTGCTGCTGTCCTTGCTGCTGCCATAAGCTTGCCCGCTGATGGCGCCGCTGACTTTCAGGTCGGGAAGGGGTTGGTCCTGGTGAGATTGAGTGAGTGAGTAAGTGAGTAAGAGCGTGCTTGCGTGCGTGTGTGCGTGAGTGATTGAGTGGGTGAGTGCGTGAGTGTGTGAGCGTGTAAGTGAGTGAGTGAGAGAGTGAGTGAGTGAGTGAGTGGGTGAGGAAATTTTTTGCTCTCTATAAAGAGACAATGGTCAGGTTGATGCTTAGAAGTAGAAGTCCAAAGATCTCAGTAGTCCTGATTTTGTTCGAAGCTTGTGACAGAGGGCTTCATTGGGTTGCTGAGCATTACCAACACTAATAGGCTTGTGACAGAGGGCTAATAGGCTTGTGACAGATAGGCTTGTGACAGAGGGCTAATAGGCTTGTGACAGATAGGCTTGTGACAGATAGGCTTGTGACAGAGGGCTAATAGGCTTGTGACAGAGGGCTAATAAGCTTGTGACAGATAGGCTTCAATGGGTTGCTGAGCATTACCAACACTAATAGCCTATTATTATTAATAGGCTTGTATGGCCGTGCTGGAGACAAGTCTGACAAATACTGATCACGTAATACACGTGCCCTTCCCCACGTAAGAGTTGCAAAAGCAACTCCAAAGAGCACAAGCTTGCTGACTGTTACGTCCAAGACAAAACATTTGACGTGAAGCTTGCGGTGCTTACTCAAGAAATGATTGATTGAAAAAGACAACATTGCATTACCCACACAGCACCCATGTAGTATTCCCATGACAGAGGCCCAAGAGCATGGGGGAAAACCTATACTCAGGGAATTGGTGCTAAAGTGAAGATAGCAACTCAACACCCGCACAGCACCCGTGTAGTACTACCAAAAGAAAGAGGCCCAAGAGCATGGAAAAAAAAACTAAACCCTGGACTCTAAGACATGTGTAAGCACCGAGATGTGAAAAAGGTGCACACAATGGAAGCAAAACATGCACATCTAACAAGGAGCAAGATACACATACCTAACTAAGCAAGGTGTACGTATGTGCGTGTGTGTGTGTGTGTGTGTGCGTGCGCGACTGCTCACGCACCCGCGCAGCGCTCATTTGATTTCCCCCCGCATACGTGCATCCCAGGTTAGGGATTGGACGTTGTGGTGCAATGCTGGTGTGGGTCAAAGCACTGTTGGGGTTTTTGTTGTCAGCGGCAGGGTCCTGCCAACTGATGATTCCAGCTGCGAGCACTCCCAGCCACTGCGCCTCTTGCTGGGTGTACCTGTGTGCGTGTTTATGTTGTTAGAGTGCTGCTATTGTTTTGGATACCTGCCAGCCACTGCACCTCTTGCTGGGTATACCTGTGTTTGTGCGTGCTTATGTTGTTAGAGTGCTGCTATTGTTTTGGATATCTGCCAGCCACTGCACCTCTTGCAGGGTATATCTGTGCCTGCGTGTGTGTAGGAGCGTATTGATGTCGTTTGGGTGCTGCTATTGCTTTGGGCACCCGCCAGCCACTGCGCCTCTTGCAGGGTGCATCTGTGCGTGCGTGCGTGTGTGTGTATGTGTGTGTGCGCGTCTTCATGTCATCAGAGTGCTGCTAATGCTTTGGACACCTGCCAGCCACTGTGCCTCTCGCAGGCTGTAGCTGTGTGTACGTGTGTGCATGTGTGTGAATGCATGTGTATGTGTGCACGTGTACGCTAATGTGTGTGTATTGAACAATTGAGGGGAAAGCAGTCTATTAGTTGCTCTCTACCGAGGCATGGACCCTGCTGCTTGCGCTTTCAGCTGTTTTGCATCTTGTTACGTGCAACTGCATTTCTTTCATACCTTTATATCTGTGTGCACGTTGGTTGCGTGGCTGTAAAAATGGACAGTAATTTGTGTATGCACAAAGTTGCCCGGTACTGCTTATACACACGTCGTAGCAAACTGTATGTTTGGATTTTTCTCCGCCCATCATATACTGAGGTAGACCGTTAACCTGTATTCCTGGCCGACCAAACCAATCAGTAGGGTTGACTAGAACCACGCAAATGTGCGTGTCTGGTTGTCAGCAGGGAAATCTCCACGTATGCGGTAATTTATGCATACCGCGTATGTGTACGGTTCTGGCCATCTTTGTATATGGTTGTTTGCCTAGCCGCTTGATGTTTCAGCTGCTAGCTCTATTCCTACGACTCATTTTAATAACACACATTAATCTTAGTAACAATCCAAGCCTCCCATGTATGCTTCAGACGAGGGTGTGTTTGTGTGTGTATGCGTGTGTGTGTGCGTGTGTGTGTGCGTGTTTTGACAATAAACTCACTCTGTGTGTACGTATGTGTGTGAGCGTGTGTGTTTGGACAATAATTTCACTCCGCTTTGCTGTGGACCCACGTTGTTTTGCTGTCTTGCAACGAATCTTGCATTGCTGTTTCGCAACGATGCTTGCAACGGGAAAGGGTGAAAAGCAAACAGGCTCATGCATAGGACTAGCCAGAACCCTATATAAATACGGTGTATATACGGCACTTTTGGCAGAAAATTCACCAAGTATACGGTCAAATACGGTGTATATATACGGTTCTGGCCAACCCAAATCATGCAACACTGGACTGTGCAGAAATCACGAGGGGGGCCGTCCTCGAAGATCTGCTAGTTCTCAAAGGGATTTCCGCGCCTGACGCGAAAATTCCTTCGACAAGCGCTCCGAGTCTATTCGCGAGTACGTGCCAGTGCAACTGCGCCAAATTGTGAGCATCGTAATGCTGTGCACACGCCTCAGCTGTGTGTGCACCTTCTTGGCCAGACCAGGTACTTGCAGGGATACTTGTTAAAGGCATTCTATCAGAGGGGCCATACTGACCTAACCCTAACCCTAAATCCAAACCTTAAGGTCCCAAAAGGGCATGGATATTTTGTTTTCAAGTGCTCCTAGGTGCCCCCCCATCGCTAGCTTCTAAGCCAGTGTTGGCATGTAGATCTATCTAAAGCAGTTGAGCACAATTGGCACCGGGGATACATGTTTAAACAACCGCGGTATGATCCCTACCTTTCGCTGCCAAAGTTTTAATGACAGATCACCCTGCACCAAATCCAGTAATGTTTAATATCAATCATTTTTGAGTCCTCCTTTGATCATTTGGTCGACGTTTGAATAATGGAGTAAAAAGGTCTAGTGGCTGGCAAGGCACGCAAGTTGTTCCCCAAGATAACTAGATTATTGGTGCCTTACTTGCGCGTTGAGTCCTGGCACTCTGTACACAGAGCCCCTATAACACAGATCTGAGAAAATGCTCTGGCAGCTTGTTTTGTCAGCCTGAGTTTGGAGCTAGGTTGGTTGTTCCTGTCGGGCTGGCCAGGACAGTAATGTGCGGCGAGTTTGCAGTAATTATAGCAGGGTGACCTAAAAAACACTGTCATACACAACGTACGAATGCAGCCCAACCCTGAGGCATATGTCATATGTACGTCCAGCCCCCGCTGCTTTGGACGACCGTTAGCCCATTTTACTTTTCGGCCTCCATGCATGTTGAGCCGTGGGGTTGGGTTGCGCATTATGAGGTGCCTGCAGTGCCTGCCCAGATTGAGTTGCAAGTGCACGCACGCATTCCTCCACTGCATGATATGGGCAAAGCCTTGCGGTCAGCAGGATTGTTGGTTTCTTCCTAGCTAAACTCTTTTACACCATCTTGCTGTACACGCACACGCACGCGTGCGCGCACACACATGCACACACACGCATGCATGCGTGCACGCACGCACACATACACACATACACAAACGCGCGCACACACACACATGCACAAAGCACACACACTTACACACACATGCACACAGACATACAACACACACGCACACTTACACACATGCACACAGAAACACAACACACACGCACATGCACACACCTTTTACTAGTCATGTGCCTGCCTAGAGCAGTTGTGCTATCACTGATGGCGTGATGCTCAAGCCCAATTTCAGAGGCCAGTGCGGGAGGATAGTAGGGAGTGTACACACTGTCGGAGCTTGCATCCAGCTCCTCCTCCTCCTGGCCTGGCTCTGCTGCAGGGCTAGCATCAACACCTGCCTCCTGCAAGTGGTCACTAGTCCGGTGTGTGTGTTAGGGTGTTTGGGTGATTAGGTGTTTGTGTGAGTGTGTGTGTGTGTGTGTGTGCGTGTGTGTGTGTGTGTGTGTGTTGGGGGGGGGTAAAACAAGGGCTCTGCATCTATTAAAGCTGCTGTATACTGTATCTTGTCCTTCAAACACAAGCGCAGACAGCAGACCTGTTCCAGTTCCTGCTGGATTGCCACGGCCGCTATAGGATAAGAAACCAAGAGGAGCTCGCCGGGATTTGTTAAGCTACGCGAGGCGCCCAACCCCATGCCCTTGCCTACGCAGTAGGAAGAGTGTATATGTGGATGCGTGTGTGTCTGTGTGTGCGTGTGTGTGCAAGTGTGTGTGTGTGTGTGCACGTGTGCGTGTGCGTGTGCGTGTGCGTGTGCATGTGCGTGTGCGTGTGCGTGTGTGTGTGTGTGTGTGTGCGTGTGTGTGTGTGTGTGTGTGTGTGTGTGTGTGTGTGTGTGTGCGTATGTGTGTGTATGTCGTGTGTGCGTGCATTTGCACATGTGCGCATTTCTGTTTGCAAACATACATACTATAACACATACCACCCGTAATGGCTGTGACAGGAAAGTCGAAGGGAGCTCCAGAAATAACAAATTGCAGGATGTCCGGAACCGGCGCTGCTGACACACCACTGCTTCCTGACTTGGTGTGGATGGTTCTATGACTGATGCCTTTTCTTTGGAGGTAGTGCACGCAGGTATACCTCAGCCTGCCAAAAGGCCTACCAAAAGGCGATCCGTTCAATTTCAGGCATGACCGTGAAAACAGTGTCATTTTTTATTTATAATATATTTTTTGGCGTTTGTCAATACTAATACTAATGTCGGTTCGAGGGCACGAGACCATGAGAGCAAGCAATACTAAAAAATAGCTAAAAGAAAGCTGCCTGTCTCTGGCGGGGGGGATGGTGTTGAATTCGCCATAGCCATGCTCTCCCGTCACCCATACACCCAGTGCCTACTGTATTGCATCAATACCTATACATGCAAGTCCTTTCCTCTGAATCCTGAGACCCCTCAAGCATGGCGGGGGCCATCGGTCCATCCAGTGGGTCCAGTACACAGACCAGTAAACAGCTAGCTGTCGGTCCCAAATTCAGCACCATTCCCCCCACCAATTGACAGCCAGTTTGCATACTCGGTCTCGTGCCCAATTTTCAGTTTCAGTTTTTGGGCAAAACATCTTCCTCTCCCCAGAACCGGACATGTTTTGCCACCCATTGACAAGCACCATAAGGCTTTGCATAATTCATACACGTTTAGCTTTCGTTATTTAGCGCAATTATAGAGGAATAGTGCTTTGCGAATGGTGGCGTCCAGCGTCCAGCGCGTTTACAACGGCAGGTTTATGAACTTGACAAATGTTTGTAGACGAAGGTAAAGAAGCCAAGTGGAACAAAAAGGCCGGTAACCCAGTGTGTGACCTTTGGTCAAAGATGCTTGAACTCCACCAATTAGTGACGCTATACCAACAGTTCGAACTCTACCTGTACAGTTCTATCAACAGTTCAGAACTGTAACCTACAGTTCCTGCCTGCAGACCCACCGAAGGTGGATCTGCTTAGGCTAGGTTAGGCTTAGGGCAGGTTTAGGGTAGGTTTGAACTCTAAATTTAGGGTCAGGGTTAGGGTTAGGGTTAGAATTAGGGTTAGGGTTAGGGTTAGGGTTAGGATTAGGGTTAGGGTAGGGTTAGGATTAGGGTTAGGATTAGGGTTAGGGTTAGAATTAGGGGTAGGGGTAGGGGTAGGGCTCTGAACTGCAGTCTACAGTTCAGAAACTGTACAGGTTCGAACTGTGGTTATAGCGGCATTTCCTCAACTCCACAACTTGCTTGTAGGAAGAGCCTGCCTTAACACACACCTTTAAGGAAGAGAGTTTAGAAGTAATTGACCTGATTTTATCCCTTTTTGTTGCAAACGCAAACAGGTTTAAAGTGGCAACCTCAGTTGATTTGGAGATTGCATGTCAGGTTAATATTGGTAACGTTTACCCGCCATTGCATTGTAAACACTCCGTTCTGCACATTACATTCTGCCGTCCATAACTTCCCTTACAAGGCAAGGGGTTCTGCCTTCCTCTGTTTTAACAACAGAAGAACGCCAAAAAATATGAGGAGTAATCCTATTTTCTCCAAAAACAAACAAAGACGATACAATAAATCACTTGTTACCAGATGCTAAAAAAAATCCCCAATCAATTTAGAGGGGCCCCCGGGTGGACATTGCCCAGATTTTTGGCCAATGATGTTTTTTTATAAGGACATGTACACTGATGCTTTTTCAATTAAAAGCATTGGAACTAGTTGAATGCCTGCTGCTCGGATGCATGCTCAGTTTAACTGGCTGAGTTTAATTATAGTGCAACAGCAGCACAATACGTGTGATCATTCTCCATTGTCCTGATCCATTCATTTCTTTGTCCATTGCAATAGACATACCTTCCGAGCAAGAACATATTTTTGAGGAAAGACCCTGATTCTGTACACCTGATTTTAAATAAAAGCGCATGGGTGCCTCAAACAAGGTGAAAAAAACATAGGAGACAAGGTCGTTTTCTGTACAAACTGGAGTATGATATAAAAAAATCCAATGCAAGTGATTCGTTCAGGTCGTCCCAATGCAATGGCTGATATACCCAAACAGTGCCAACAACGTTACCCACCCAACTCAAGCCCCATTTACCTAATCTGAATGCTAAATACTTGATGTCATATCTAAATCATTGACATTTGCTGAAAATTTGGCATTTTGGGGAGTTTTGTGGGGCCTGCTGCGTATTTTGCACCCTCTTTGGCAGGGAAAAGATACATTTCTGAGGTAGCCCCGATCGACCTCTGCTTTAGGATGTATGCATTATAAATGTCATATAATAATGCTGCAATGTCAAATTTGGGGCAGGGGTACTGGGAAATGCCGGCGAGTGGAAGGCACTCACACAAGGGACAAAGGGGGAAAAGACAGAAAAATCTGTCGCACCATACCTGCTTCGATTTCATCCAGTTTTTTCCTCTCAGCGTTGCTGGAAATTTATACGCGTCAAATAAATTTAAATGGGACATTCGATGGCCTGTGTAAAAAGCGGTGTGGATTTCCCTGAGTGTCGTAGCACAGTTTCTGTGTTGCACTCACGACCACAGCTGCTCCCGTCCCCAAATTTACACCAAATATGCTGGTCAGTATGCTTGATTATGGGGACTGACAGGTCGTGGATTGACACACTACAGGGTGAAACGGGAGTCAATATTCGCCCAAATATTTCCCCAGCCTTTGCACCTCTCCCCAACCTTTAAGCATTTGTTGAAAGAACAAATAACCTGCTATCCAATGCATGTCTCAGGTCACGGAATGGTGGAGTGAGTGCAGAGATATGCTTGCGCAAAGGTAAGTGAGATTATTTGGCTGGCAGGGGGGTGAGTTTTTCACGGGGGCGACCTTCTGCCTTCCTCTGTTAAAAATAATATGAGATATCCAGAGTAAAGAAATTCTGACTGAATCAATCATTCTTTTTCTAAGACAAACAAACATGATTGTTTCCAAAAGATCCCAATTAAACCTTGCTGCCACTCTCCACATAGATTGGAGTTTAGTTCCAATTATAGAAGGTTCAGAAAAGGGGTCGCATCCAAGCAAAGCCCTGCTGGTTCATGGGATAGCAGAAACAGCCACATCAAACAGGACGGATCTCTCTCCTTTGCCTCCTACCTACATTCACACTACAGATCGTATTCGTCTCTCTAACGCCATGCGCCTAGTAGAGAGCACTCACATACATCCGCTGAATGTACTACACCTTTCTATCATGTACCTATCCCTACTCATCTATGAAGAATACCTTATAACAAGTTTGATAAGAAAGGGGCGGGTCCTTCCTTACATGGCAGATATTTAATTGAAATCAAGGTAGATGGTCACAGCAGAAAAAAATGATGCTTTCCCTGGTTGCTATTGTGGCACCTGTAACAAAAACTACAGCATGCATATGCATACCCTGGTTGCTAGTGGCACCTGTAATAAAAACTACAGCTGACTTTCAAACCCGTTCTTGGTCCAGATTTTGCTCAAAGGTTCGCAGCATGCAATGCAGCTGCCTGGACCCTTTCCTCCTTGCACCAACTAGTTGCCGGGGAGATTTGCCGTCATCATCTTGATTGTAGCTGATGCTCGGCTGCTCTGCCAGCAGGCACTGCACGGCTCCTGTGTGCCCCATCTTGCACCCCCAGTGCAAAGCAGTCCTTCCCTCCCAGTCCACAGCATTCACACCGCCTACTGCTGCTGCCGATGCCGCAGCTGTGCCTGCTCCTGATGCTGCTGCTGCTGCTGCAAGGACAACACCAAGTGATGCTAGCAGCACCTCGACTGTACTTGTGTGCCCTTCTTTGCACGCCAGGATCAGAGGCGTTCTACCTGCACAGGTAGACAGACGCGCGTACAAACCAAGCTACGTTGCATGCTTTTATGCTTGGGTCCATATATCACACCCTAGTGCATTGTCGTTGGAGTAAGCAGGAACGCAAGCCATGGGCGCTTCTTATGACTTATTCAGCAATGCGGACAAAGCCTTGTAGCCTTCCATACAGGGTATTCTCCAACACCTTCACCACATAGAAGAAAACAGATCCAATGGGATCAGAGAGGGGTTTTATGCTAGGCCTAAACCGGCTTCTGAAAGTTGGGAAAGGTAATAGAAAGGGCCCGTCCAGGGAAGATCATCTAAGCAGTCTTTCTTTTGATGGCGGTTTGATCTAGTAGTATCTTACTTGACAACCTGATATTAAGTTTAAGCTGCAATGGACGCCCTGCTGGCCTGGGCAAGTGTGCAGATATTTGGCACAAAAAGCACACATGTTGAGCCACCATGCCCCAGCTAAAGTTCATTCCACTCCCAAAACGCCATCAGTATATTACCTTGGTGCCACAAGACAACAGTGGATGTGGATGTTAAAACTAGGACTGGAGGGAATAGATTTTGGCACTCTCTACGCTTATTTTCTTACAGGTAAATGGCTGAAACTCGAAATCACACCTAACAGTGTGTGTTTTCTGTAAGTAGTTTGCAGTGAGCTTTGTCATTGAGGCTCAAACACACTTTAACAGCCTTTTCTGCTGTTACGAAAAATAGGAGCAACAAGTGGGGTTCATGCCACGACCAATCAGACACGTGCGCCGTGAAATGCTGTTTTCAAAAGTGCTGCTCTTGCATCCACATATCAGTGCTGAGCTTGTGCACTGCGAGTCACGGTACACAAATCCTAGGTTTTTTTGAAAAGCTTGACCTTGCTAGCCTTCAGATACTCCTTCCCCTTTGAAAATACGCTTGTGCGTTGTTTTAAAGGAAATACTCGTGCAATGTAGGTACTTAGAATCAGCAATCTATTTATACCTTGTGCATCCCTCGCGTTGACCACCCCTTTGAGCCCTTCAGCATAGCTCAGCAGCGTAGACGGGCTTGCATTGGGTGGGGGCACCACACCTGGAGCTGCCAACATGCACTGCACCACCTCCACATGCCCCATTTCACATGCTGTGTGGAGGGGCGTCTTACCCTGTGCTTCTCTTATCATCATCAGCCCTGCAGCGCTGCTATGGCTGAGAAAATGCCGCACTGCGTACAGAGCAAACACAGCTTGGATGAGCAAATTCAGCTTGGATGAGCAAACACAGCTTGGATGAGCAAACACAGCTTGGATGAGCAAACACAGCTTGGATGAGCAAACTCAGCTTGGATAAGCAAACACAGCTTGGATGAGCAAAAATAGGGAAGCAGGCGTGACAGATGGAAGGGAATCACAATTTAAAAGAGAAGAGCACCAGGCTGTGCTTTTCTGTAACACGGAGCTTCCCACATCACAGTGCCTTTGCCATACATGCCTACTTAGATTGCACTCAGGGGCTACCGGAATTAATTCTTAGCTACAACTACAACACATCTCCACCCCATCATGGTTCCCCCTGCCAGCAGCCCGTCAGCCACACAGCAATCCAGCCTGACAAAAGCTCTTGTGCTTTTCAGTTTGCACTTTGCCCTTGTCCATGACTTACCGGCCTGTGTGTGCCCGTTTCTGGCCGCCAGGTGCAGGGCAGTCATCTGATCAAACTTCCGCGTGTCCTCGGGATTGCTGTACTTTATTGCGAGCAGCAATTTCACCACGTCACTGTGGCCTGAAGCACAAGCGAGCATGAGGGCTGTCATGCCAGATGAGAAGATGACTGGCAACGACCAAAAGTGGCCATAAGCATCCAACAAGAGCTTGACAACCTGTGTGTGGCCCTCAGCTGCCGCCAAATGAATGGCACGCTCTTCAAAAGAACACCAGCTGAAAATGATGCCTTCGGAGTTTGAGAGTAGTCGGCGCACCACCTCTACATGGCCTTGCTTGCTGGCTAGGTTAAATGGTGTGCGCCTGCCTGGTACTTGGGGACTCGGATCGATGTTTGTCCCCTGTCCAGTTGGTCCTGCAAACAGCACCTGCAAATTATGGCAACAAATTTGTAAAATGACAACTACTGAAGCATCAAGTGCATTTCAGCAGTGGACGACAACAGCGGAAGCAAGGTGCACTCTGCTAGCATACAGTTTGAGGCAGCTGTGTAATCCAAACACAAGCTGACACACAAGCCACTCATTTCAGTTGGAACGGTCCCTCAGCCCACTCAGTTATGCTTGCAAGCCAAGAGCTCAATTATCATCTATAGGAGAGCAGCAAGAATAGGGCTGATAAGCCATCACGGGAGATATTCCAGAGCAGCAACTTTGTCATAAGCACACATGCACGTAGCATAAGGGCCCACCTCTACCACCCGCACGTGACCCCCTTCGCATGCAAGGTGCAGCGGTGTGAGCCCCTGGCACTGTGCGTTGATGCCTGCTGCATCATCAGGGACCTGCAGCAGCTCCTCCACTACCCGGTAATGCCCCTTGGCACAGGCTGACCAGGAGGAAAGGAAGGGTGTGTTTGGATGTGTTAGAGCATGCACTCATGCAAGAATTGGTGCAACTGATCTGGCACCAAACATGGCGTGCCTGATCTGCTGCAATCTGTAAAAAAGGATAGGGGGAAAGAAAAGACTCACACAGGCAGAGGGAAATACCCTCCAATAACTCTAACTATGGTAAAGCTCCGTGGCGTTTTAAAACCTTAAGCTTCTTGATCAACAAAATCCACCGTACAAGCTGCACCTCTGTACCTTTTGCAGCGCGCTGCCACACTTTCTGTGGTAGGGATTGTATGGATATACAGAATTTCAATTCAAAATATTGCTGCACAAGCTACACCTCCATATAAATGCGGTAGAGGCTGTATGGACACACACATTTTAGCTATCATGAAGTAACGGTCTTGAAGGCCATGTGTAAATCACTTTGCTGTAGCATTCTCTTTCATCAAGTAGGGAGAAGGGACCTTACCTAAATGCAGTGGCCTGAAGGAAGTTTGGGCCTCCATAGTCCCTAGCTCGCGTTCAGGCCACGTTGAGACCGGCACCTGAAAGCCCACAAAATGCTGCAACGCTGTATGCGCGTATGCGCATGGCAAATGTTGCAAGTACAAGCACAAGCTTGAGTATGCATGGGCTGGTGTGCTATCAAGCCATGATGTTATCATGGCTTGATAACATCATGGCTTCATATGCATGGGTCTATCATATTATCATGGCTTGATAACATCATGGCTTCATATGCATGGGCTGGTGTGTTATTAAGCCATGATGTTATCAAGCCATGAGTAATGGAAAAGGAGACTTCCGAACAGTGCTGATGGTTAGAAAGATGCTTGCATAATCTCTCATCTCCACCAAAGAAAGGATTGTCTGGTTAATTGTGAGAAAGAACAGCAGCAGCATTGGCACACACAAAGAATTGCCAGAATCTGGGCGATTGCTTTAAAGAACATGTAAGGCACAAAAACAGACACACAAGAAGACCACCTTGCTTCCTGACCTTCATCGCCACACCGAGTCACAAAAGTGCCAATGGACTTTGGTAAGAATGCACACAGCAATTGCAAACAAAAAAGGAATCCCGTTGTGCCCGCCATTGTGCGTTCATGTCAAGGGGTCTTATTCACCTCAATGTTTTCCTCCTTCTCTTCCTCTTCCTCCCCCTCTCCCTCTTTATCCTCCGCGTCAAAGCCGCTTGGGTCCTGCACATTTGCGTGGCCATGAATAAAATGTGCGCTGGGGTGCTTGCATGATGTTAATCTTTGCATGTCAAGCATAAGCTTGTGTGTTTGCGCTCCTGTGCCAATTTTCAGTTGAAAAAGCAATGGAGCAGCTTCAGATCCTTTTTAACTGTTTGTATGTGATTCACACAACGAGGTAGTCGCGCAACTATTCCCTCGATATCACACATCCAAGTGTTGCACACAACCGCGCAGGTGTTGAATACACATGCTCATGCTAATGCACAGCACGACCGACAACTGTACGAGTGAATTGCGCAGGAGCAGCACCACCCACCCGCAGCATGGTCACCACCGCCTCCAGATAGCCTGCTTCACACGCCAGGTGCAGAGGTCGCCGCTGTTCATGCGTAGCAAGCCGCCGCTGCTGCTTCTGCAGAGCCAGAAGCCTGCAGAACACCTCGCCGGCACATGGAAGGTGCTGCAGATCGCACGCAGCCACTTCAAACGCCCGCTGTGCGTGATGTGTAGCGATCCAGTTAGCCATCATCCACGGCATACGCAGCAGGTTACAAAAAGTGGTACAACAGGAAGCAAGCTGCCCCACGCTGCTGAGATCCATCATGACCTTCAGCAGCATTTCATCAGGTAAATCAAGCAACGATGTCTGATGGCTTGCACCCCCTGCTGCTGCTATATTCCTCCTGCTGCCGCGGCGGCTGCGCTGCTGCCCTGCAGTGCCTGAGCCAGATCTGCGCGTTTAAATTAAGCATGTGTGGCTGGCTGTGATTTGGATATGGCATTACAAAGGTGGTTGCCTGTCAGCAGATCATTGACTCATCGGTCGAGCTGTTGGTGCCATGGCAGCAGGGATTGAAGCACCAAGAGGCCCCTGAGAGGCATGCTTGCACTTATATTTATCAAAAGCATGCTATACAGTGCACAGCACCCCTTACAAAGACAAGGCGCTGCAGTACTATCACAGCGTGACACAGCTGCATCTAGCTGTATATAAACTTACAAACTACCAATGTCTCTCTTCCTGTAACCAAACAGACAGGTACACATGCACACACACAAGCATACCCAACTGCACACATATACACACACAAGCAAACCCACCTACTGCTTCTGCTGCCTTGCCGCCCTGATCCCTCTGCAACATGCCCTTGATGAGCCTGCCTTCTTTGCCTCTTGTTTGTTTGGCGGTTCCCTGCAAGTAAGGGGCACTTGTTTGCAAGTCACCCTCATGTATTAGCCATGCTCATAAAATAAGGTAAGCAATTAAGGGATAAATGCTTGCATCACCTTTACTCCTTAAGCAGACCCATAAAATAAGGTAAGCCATAGGCAATTCTCTTATATAATGCCATTAAGTACAGTAAACATAGGTACTTTCTTTTTTTGCATGGCTTTGAGCCGCGTTTGAGGAGCTTTTTGAAACAACCAGATGTGTCTGGTGTTAGTTGCCGCTTTTGTAGCTGAGTGCATAGCCCTTTTCCCTTAATTTCTTGCTACCGCCTTTCTTGGTTTGGTTATATGCGTTTCCAAGCTTCCGCTCAGTTGCCTCCCAGAGGCATATATATCGTGATGTAACCTTGCCTTATCAAGTGCCACTTGTACCCGAAAGAAAGAGAGAGAGAGAGAGAGAGAGAGAGAGAGAGAGAGAGAGAGAAAGAGAGAGAGAGAGAGAGAGAGAGAGAGTGATGTCAGCCTACTTTAAGATCTCAAGATTGGTCATGCGGATTGCAGTATGGTTTGCAAGTTAACCAGTCATGTTTGCGACTCTCACCTTGGGCCTGTTTTAAATCAAAACTGCATCCCCCACTAATTTTCTCTTTCCCTTACAATGGAGGAGCTTTACGGTACCTAGTAGCTTGTCAGTGGCTCCATTTCCTTTGTTCTTGTGGGAAGTGGGTTTTCCTGCCTAGTTTTGTTATTTCTTTTCAGCTTTTTAGTCTTAGGATGCTTATGAGAAGTGCTTTAGCCTTAATGTTTGCTGGACATGGCCATGGAGCTACCTCTTTTCAATGAGCTGTGACGGCTTACTCGAAAACTAATTTGAGGTGCCCATCTTACCAAGTGCGCTCTGCTGCTGCTGTCCACGGCTTAAGCGCGTTGCACCAGCATATGGTGGAATGAGTGTCTGTACAGGCGGGAGAGTGAAAGTTCAATGGTACAAGTTAGGCTGTTATGGCATTTTCAGGTGGTGCGTGCAATATCCTGTGAATTTATGTAACTATGCTGCTGCTTGGTGGGGTTGTATGGGTGATTTCTACAGGAGCTTGGCGAAAAAGCAACGGTCTGTAATTATGTTTCTGAAAGCAGGTAAGAGTGAACAAGGTCTTCACAAGTTACCGGCGTCTTCAAGCAACCCATTGGTTATCTTTCGACTCCTGTGAAAAAAACTTGAATGCACAAAGAGCAAAATGGCTCAAGTGGTGTGTTTGCGTGCTAGCAAGGTTAAGGCACACCAATTCAACAAAAAATTACAGCGCACACAAGCTCAACTCACATGTCGCCGGTTTTTATTTGCACAGCAACAACTAGTTTCAGTGCTTTTCAACTGCTGAATCCTATTGGGCATTGGCATACTTCACAGGTGAACAGGGTTGGCCAGAGCCATATATATACCGCATATATATACCGAACATACGGTATATGGTATTTTTGGCAGGAAAATCACCAAATATACGGTCATATACGGCGTATATATACGGTTCTGGCCAACCCTACATGTGAAGCAAGACAAATAGAATCAGCACTTGCACACCAACCAGTCAAGGGATGGCACAGGCAGTGTCGATTTCCATTATCTTTGCAAAGAGGTGCAACTACAATTTCTAGAAAGCAAAATGGCAGTCGGTGCTGCTTGCAGCTTGTTAAGCTCTCGCCCTTTTATGTCAAAAGAAGAGTATTTTCAAGTGCAGGAGCAGGTAAGATGCTAAAGTTAGCTCCCTGGAAGCCGAGTGGTCTAGTCAGGCAAAGCTAAACCAGGCTCCGTTTTGGTCATGGGTTCAAATCCACCAAAAAATAGCGCAAGCACTTAGCTGCCCATTAGCCATTAGTAGCGTTGCGCTCAGTTCGTTATGCTTGAGGAGTCATGATTGCTTGCGCAAAAAGAAATTCCTTCTCCGGACCTACGCACCTGTTGAGAAGGACCCCCGTTATTGGCCAGTGTAGCCCTCGTGGACACCATGGTCTTATTGGCTGTTTGCCTCTGAATAGGCTGGCTTGAAGCTAGCTGATGAACGCAGGGCAGGGTGCCCAAATTGGACCTGTGACAAATATATAGCATTGCAGACTGTGAGCATGCACATAATTGAATTGTAGGCAAAAATGGCTAGAGGGAAACGATGTAGCGACAATGTATTATCATTAGTCATTGTTATGAGAGCCAACCACAAAGCGTTCAGAGTAGTGCAAGCTACGGAAGAGTACTCTGCTCGTGATGGAATGAACTTACACACTCGTTAGCTAGCATGCAAGCAATGACAAAGGAAAGAGCTGCATAACTTTAATCAAATGTGAAAGTTGCTGCTTATATATATAACGGGCTGCGCGCAAGTCGGCTCGATGCACCAGGAGAGCGCACTAAGCATTGCAGTGTTAGTTGCAGTGCAAAAATGTGCCCTTATTTACTAGCTTCGCTAGCTAGAAGCTGTCGCATTCCTCCTGAGGCTTAGACATCCAGCAGTCAAATGCTCCTACTTATACTAATAGCTCCTAATAGCATCCAGAGTCTGGCATTGACATTATAGGTTTGAGTTGGACAAACAGACTTACGTGGGAGATGGAGTGAAGAAGCAATCATATCAAGTCCAACAGCTTAAAAGCGAAATATATAATTGAATATGTGAGAAGGTCGTGGCAGTTTCTTAAGATGCAGAGGAGGGCACGGAAACCCCCAGAAAACTATCAGAGTTTATAATTCACAAGTCATATAATAATTAATTCATGTTGCGCTTGTATAGATGGGGGCGTGCGTGAAACCCGCAAGCACGCGCAGATAGATCCTCTCCTCTCCCCCTCCCTTCCACCTGCATTGTAAATATGTGGACGGTAGGAGGCTAGGAATCGTACAAAGGGGGGTAGTGGACGGATGCCACATGCTCAGACTTGCATCTTGCGGGTTTAACCAGCACCACATTCTTTTATATGACAATAGGAATGTGGGTTTTGTATTTACAGGGTCTCGCCAGGTTGGCACCCATTTGTCCAGGTCAAGTTTCTGCGAAAAGCAGACCAGGGAACCGACATACGTATGTTCTACAGCTATTTTAAAATCTCCTTAATTTGCTGAAATTTAGTAATATGGGATTGTTTTTGATCCGATAGCCAGCCGACTGCTTCGTAGAGCAATGCTGTGTATACGTACTTCCTTTTGTATGCATCTACGCGTGTTTTATAACAATAATTATAAAAACAATAATTATAAAAATGACAAAAATGTTCAATAAACCTTCCTTCCTTTCGCTGCATACTTGTGTTTTATAACAATAATTATAAAAAATGACAAAAATGATATCAACGATAGGCAAAGCTGTCTTCTTTCTTGCTCTATGTGCCCATGCTGGCCGTGTGCATGTGCCTGGTGTAGCACATCATAGTATAAAGACAGATGGCATTCAATATTCTTTAGGAGCAGCGGAGGCACGAGTGCAAAGCTTGCCTGGCTGGGGAACACTCACTAACATCAGCCTGTTTGCAGGGTGAGTTCCAGCATCAGAAGCACGCATTTCACTTGCCGGTATGTGGTTACACGCTTCTTGGAGACCAAAATGTCTCCGCCTTTTCCCGATGGATGGTGCAGGTATGAGAGCGTGGATACGAATCGCCACCTTTACTACACATTTGTAGAGTCGTCCAGAGATCCTGCCAGAGATCCAATCATTATGTGGCTTAATGGGTAGGCACCACTGTAGTATGAAAGGGGGTAAATGCCTCTTGTCCGTGTAAGCATCCATGAATGAACTGCCCGACACGTATATTTCACTCATTCCTTGCAGGCATTTGTTCTCTGATTGTAACCATGCTCAAACACTCACACTCATTACCAATAACATGCACGCGTACAAACATACACAACTTGCTTCAGGGGCCCAGGCTGCTCCAGCATAGGTGGTGGTTTTCTGTCTGAGCTCGGCCCCTTCTTGCCGAAGCCAGATGGAAAGACTCTGCAGGTGGGTCTGCACGTTGAGTGATAAAAGGTGTGATTCGCCGCTGAGCTGAAGCAACATGTTACACTGCACAAGCTTCTTCTGTGTCAGAGGTTTTAGCGCAGAAAATAATTAATAAGCAAGTCAGAGCGCTGGCTGGTTTTGTTGTTTAAACCATTTTGCTGATGGAACCACAAATGGATGGAGTGCCTTTGTAATATTTGTGGCTGTGTGACCTCGATGCGTGGCTAGCTTCCTTGCTCTTTGGCTGCTTTACCAGCAATACCAGCGACAGCAGGCACCTTGAAGATGGTAGCATGGCCTTACTTTGCATGAAGTGCAAGCGAGGCGTTGTCCATTGGCCTAACTGTTGGGTTTCTTGCAGTTATGCGTGCAATGGAGAAGTTGTCCATTGGCCTCTCTTCGTTGGGCAGGGAATGCACACCCTTGTGCAGAAAATACGCTACCGCCCTTTCTCTGATACAACCTTCGCAAGATGGCACTGACAAACTGTGTTCTATATGAAACAGGCAAACCCGTATGCCTGGAACAAAGTGGCGTCTACCTTATTCATGTAGGTATACGTGTTGTGGGCATGCATGGCTGAACAACAGAAGAGCAACCGGATTTGATGACATAATGGCAGCGTGTGAGCTGTGTATGTGAATCAATTGGATAGCATGCATGATGCATGTGTGTGTGTGTGTGTGTGTGTGTGTGTGTGTGTGTGTGTGTGCTCAAGATTGTAGC
>Ga0307974_1000511_pt1 | contig 23989 bp, 33 predicted proteins | sample OrgLakmetagen784_FD_201812 | JGI IMG/M metagenome (GOLD analysis project Ga0307974, IMG submission 201812) | Saline water microbial communities from Organic Lake, Antarctica - #784 | ecosystem: Environmental > Aquatic > Non-marine Saline and Alkaline > Saline | place: Antarctica: Organic Lake... | reverse complement strand
CACACGCACACGCACACGCACACACAGACACACGCACACACGCACACGCACACACAGACACACGCACACACAGACACGCACGCACAGACACACACACAGACACACGCACAAACACACACGCGCACACACATGCGCGCACACACGCGCACGCACACACACACACACACACACACACACACACACACGTACATACACACACACACGTACACACACACAAACACACACACACACACGCATGCATGCACACGCACACACACACGCACGTACATACACACACACACACACACACACACACACACGCACAGACAAGCAAACGAACACACACCCACTCTCTCACACACACACACATACACACGCACATACAAACACGCACACATACAAACACACACACACACACAAACATACACACACATTCACACACACGCGCGCATACACACACACGCGCACACACAGACACACAAAAACACTCACACTTCACACAACCACAGACACACACAAAACACACACACACACAAACACACACACACACGCACGCACATGCACCCACACGCAAGCACACACGTATATACACACACACACACACGCACACGCACACACACACACACACGTGCGCGTGCGCGTGCGCGTGCGCTCACATGTTCACACAAATGCACACACAAACACACACGGCTCTCAAATATGTATGTTCAGATTGTGCAGGCGCTCGTCAGGATATCAGCAGCTCACGTAGCCGTGTGTCAATAGTACGACCAGGGGCATTACAAGCCCGTCCGTGAGTGAATTCGGACCATTGTGCAGCATTAGCAATTATATCATTGCTGTGTAAAATTGTGAATTTGCTGTGATGTGTTTACTTTAATACTCATACAACATACGTTGTACCCCTCCAGAACTTAAACATAAACACACACATAGCCTAACGCATAATAACACACAACCTACACATTCTCACACCCGCAAACACGCACGCATACGTAAATGCATGCCACCTTACACTCAGTGAGGAGGAGTACAATGTGGGCTACGTGTATGGCCCAGAGGCCACCAACACAGATATCACATCTCGTTCCCTACTGCCAATATTGCGTAAATTCCTGGAGGGGTACAACACCACAGTCATTTTATTTGGCGCCACTGGTGGGTTTTAAGTTGCAGCAGGTCAACTTGCGAACTTCCTCTAAAGAAAAAGTGTTACTTGCGTAGGCCACAGCATATGGTCTTTTTTCATTGACAGCTGATGAGTTCATGATATGTATGTTTGTGTGTACACATCTGTGTGTATGTGCGTGCGTGTTTGTGTGTGCATGTGTTTGTGTGTGCTTGTGCGTGGGTGTGCGTGTGGGTGTGGGTGTGGGTGTGGGTGTGGGTGTGGGTGTGGGTAGGGGGGGTAATGGGGGCGTGCCACCTGTGCAGGTGCTGGATGACTTAGTTCCTGTACATGTGCGTATGTGTGTGTGCACTTATGCTTAGGTGCTGGATATGTGATTAAGCTTATTGCGTGTACGTGCGTGTGTGCACCCGTGTGCGCCTGTGTGCAGGTGCTGGCAAAACGTCCACCCTTGAGGGAGGCAGGGCCAAGGACAGCATTAAGAACAGCGACCAGGTGTGGTGGCATTGGCAGTGGGTGCGTGCAATCTCTGTGTAAGTGTATGTGTATGTTTGTGACTCCGTGTGTGTGAGTGTGTACGTGTGTGGCTCTGTGTGACTCCATGTGTGTGACTGTGCAGCCAAAGTGACACGCACCAGCAGGCATGTATGCTTGCAGTTTCTATAGAGTGGGTGCGTGCACTCTGTGCATCGAATTGTGATGCACCAACAGGCAGGAGTGGAAGTAGGGCTCGCTTGTCCATCAAGTGTCTTGCAAATCGTCCGTCCTGTGATCACTTACTTCCTTCAGCGCCATCAAGTGGCACATCCAGGCAGAAAGAACGCGTAAATAACGTGAGCACGTGTGCTCCTTGCGTCTCCTCCGTGTTGTCCTGTGTTTCACGAAATCCAGAGTTGCTGCCTCGTATTTCAGCAGGAAGGACATGTGTGCATGTCAAATCATGTCACACACCATGAGATTGCTTCACGCACGCAGAGAAAAGGGCTTGTTGGCATGTAACTGTTTTACAATCACGCATCACACAAACACGCACACAAAAGAAATACACACACATACACCAGTTTTTAACACAAACAATTTTAGATGTGAATAACAACACTAGGTCTTCAAATATGGATAACGACACTTGGTAGACGCTGTAACAAGAAAGTCCTTCTGCTTCAGCCACACTGCAATCATATACCACACAAAAGACCAGGAGTTGCCTACAACACCTGCCTACCGCTCAGGGGGATGGTCTGGTTCATACAGCCATTGACGAGCTGTTCAGGCTGATCAACCACAAAGCAGCTGCAGTGGGTGCGTGAACTGCGTATGCCTGTGTGGTGATGAGTTAATGCAAAAATGAAATGACATGTTGCTATGCATCATCATGTATGCACCCATCATCGATGCATGATCATGTGCATCATTATGTATGCACCCATCATCGATGCATGATGCTATTGGTAAGGTGCCCAGTTGCAGAGGGTTCGGCCTTGCTGCTTGCGTGCAAGTGTACGTGTGTTTGCATGTGGGTGTAGGAGAGGGAATCTTTTGAGCGTGTACTTGGGTGTGAGTGTGTGACAGCATAGATTTCATCTCTGCCTTGCGCACCTGTTTATGAAAGAACAAGTGTACGATGATGTATGCAAGCTGCTGTTTATGTTCCCTGTACGTCTTTTTCATGTATATGCATCACGTAAGCCTTTGAACGTTAGCCTGACCCTGTCTGCGTCACGTGGCATGCATTGAGCAATCCCCCAAGAATGCACATGTTTGTGTAGCTGAAGTGCAACCCCTTGCTCCTCCTACCAGCATCGTGGGTCCTCGCATTTCGTATTTTATTTCACACGTGCTGCTCCTGCAATGAAGGTGACATGATAAACCAGAAGCGGCGCATGCCCAGTGCCAAGGCTTTCGACTTCTTCCTTGAGTCTTCATTTCTGGAGGTGTGCACCACGTCTGTCGTTCATCCTTACCGCTCAACAACCACCTTCTCATGTTCACCTGATCAACCTTGAATTTGATCCTTGCATGTTTTCAATACCCGCCAGCTGCACCTGTTGCGTATTTGCATCTCGTAGTGTATTTGCTCAACGTCGTACCTAATAACTGTGCACAATCAATACATCACTTGGATTTGTGCACATTACAAACCTGTGGTACACCAAATGCTAAGAGTGGGACAGGGTCACTGACAAGGGAGAGAGAGAGAGAGGGCGAAGCAGGGAGAAACAAAATTGCAATTTACAACTACATTAGCCACAGTCACCCGTGGTAACGGGTACCATGCAGCATGAGGTGCTTCGGACCTCAGAGTGAATTGGGCCTTCCTGCTATGCTTACGTTTGTACTCTGAGCTTGAACGTGAGCTGCTTCTTTCACGACCTCAGCTTTGCCACACCTTCCTGCTGTGTCTGCAGCTGTACAACGAGGGGTGCCACGATCTGTACCAGCGTGGAGCTGCAAGCCAGGCAAACCTGCCTGTTTTTGAGGATGAGATCGAGGGCTACCAGGTGCAGCATGAGAATGCAATCTACAAAAATAGCCGCTGGTTTTACATAAGTTGTCGCTCTTGGTGATGCTTTGTTGGATGATAAGATTTGTGGGCAGCCACTTCATATCAAGCAGCAGGCCGGAATGGAGTGCTTGCAGCAAAACACATGACACATGTCACGATGGAGGTACGGCGTTTATTCAAGTCGCCTGTCTGGTTGGCAAAAAGCGTGTTTGTCCAAGTGCTTGTATTTGCCATTGCTTTGAGCGCTGCCCAATCCTCCTTGAATACCAGACCCCGTTCGAGTTCAGCTTTGCATCTTTGCAATGTGCATGCCTACTTCGCACTCAAGAGCCAGGCTTCCCTAACTAACATGGTGTAGCTCTTCTCGTTCATGCTTGAGCTACATCATGTTCTCGTGTGCTTATGACGTCTCTGTGGACAGCTGCTGTGGACCTAATGCCTCTCTGCATGTGTACATTCGATTGCATTTCCTCTCATTTTTCGCTTTACCCCTGCAGTTCGCGTTCACCTTCCCACATGCAGATGTTGGCCAAATTAAGTGACCTACGCCTTTCACATGACAATCTGAGCTGCACTGTGTATGCATTATCTCCCAGCAATTCCCTTCCTAACGTACTCATAGACTGTTTTCTGTACGCAAGCGTCAGGCCTGACCAACCGCCATGTGCGCAACCACGCATCCAAGCCACGCACCCCAGCTACCTTGATATAATTCAACTCCCCCCTCCTCCATCTTTCAATCTTTATTATATGCGCAGGTGTCGGGCCTGATCAGCTGCCTCGTGCGCAAACACGCGTCTGAGACGGGCGTTGCAACCTTGAATTGAAACTTCCTTGATATCCCGCCAAGCCCCCTTTGATCCATCTTTGTTTAACTTGCAGGTGTCAGGCTTGACCTACCGCCTTGCACGTGATGCATCAGAGCTGCGCTCTTCCTTCAACGGCGGCCGTGCTCAGCGTGGGTCTCACATGACTGATCTGGGGTCCGTCCACGAACGCGCAGCCAGTCTTTTCACGGTGCAGCTGTCGCAGTTTGCCCCTGCAGCAGTGCCAGGAGAGGAGGACCGTGTGCTGGTGTGTGAATGTGTGTTTTGGGGGGTGAAAGTATATGATCTTGCATATGTGACATGTGCGTGTTGTGTATGTGTATGTTGTGTGTTTGTGTGTGGGTACACATGGGTGTGGGCGTGGGTGTATGTTTGTGTATGAGCATGTGTTTGCTTGCACCTGTGTGTGGGGAGCGAGTAAAGAAGTGTGTGAGTTTGTATTAGCCTGCTTGTAAGCGCTGCTTGGTTTGATAATTGCCTTATACATTGTGACTCAACTCTTTTGCAAATGTGAGCCTAAGTTCCCTTGAAATTCATTCTTGGAAGACACTCCAGCAGCTCAACCCTAGCATGCTAAAGCCACCCATCTGAGTGCCGACCCACTTCTTGGTTAGGGCATTGAAAATTGAAACCACAGATCGCGCAAATGAAAACCGTCCAAAAAAGAGTTCCGTGCTCCTCAGTGGTGTTTGTTTTATTCACTTCATCCTCGCTCATCTTTGTGCAGATTTCACGCATGCACTTTGTGGACATGCCTGGAGCGGAACGCTTAACCATGGACCCAGAGTTACTGCGCCTTAGAGAGGGCAACCAACTTAATCGATCGTTGCTTGGGTTTGTGAGCGTGCTGAGGAGGTGAGCCGTTTTTGTCACAGAAAGGGAGAGGGGTTTGTAATAGGTTTGAAAAGGGAAGAGGGTGCAGGAGGACGGATGCTGTGGAGGTGTAATAAAAGCATTAGATGTCTCATGTTCTGCTGAAAAGGTGAACGTGGGGGTGGGGGATGGAAGAGGAAAAAGGAGGCTTTGGTTGGGAAGAAAGCATGAAAACAAGAAAAAGACAGTGGTGTCAGTCGTTCTGTCACAAGATTACCTTGTCTGATGTCTACCTGACCGGCCAAAGGACAAGTGGCTGTACTAACAGTTCTCTGATTCGTTACACCCGATTTGATCCATGCCATGCCAACTGACAATCTTCTTTTATATCACCAGCAGTCCGCACACAAACACACACACACATACATGCACTCATCACAAGGATTGTTCCTTCTCAATAAGACACTCACCTCCGCACCCTGCTCTGCAATGCAGCTTGTCAGAAAGGGGTGGTGCAGCAGACTACGCAAATTACGAGGAGAGCATTCTCACGCGTTTGCTTGCAGGTATTGACTGATACATACATGAGTGGTGTATTTACATGTGGTGTTTTGCGCTCACACACACACACACACACACACACACACACACACACACACACACACACACACACACACACACACACACACACATGTTGTAGAACCCCATAGCCCTACATGCACAGTAAGTTATTTGCGAAAAGTCTATCGTCATTATGATTTTCCATTTCTAAAGGTGCTGTGCACTGGTGAAGTAACGTGTGGTCAATCAATTTAGGGTTTCATGCTTGCTTTTCCTCCTTTGGCACTTTACTGGGGTTTCATGCATGCGTTTTCTCCTTTGGAACTTTACTGGGATTTCAAGCATGCTTTTCCTCCTTTGGCACTACACTTACAACCCCTGTATTTTCCTCATCAGTGCCCATTTGGCACCTGTTTCAAACAAGATGTCCATGTGCCACGTAAGGTTAAGGCTGACACAGGAGCATGAGCATGCACTGTTGTGGTTGAGGCAGCTGCCTCTGTTGTGAGTCTCAGTTGTGGGTCTCAGTTGTGAGCCTCAGTTGTGAGTCTCAGTTGTGGGTCTCATTTTTTGCCACTTCGCCTTGAGCTGAATCATTCATGCATGCAATTATGCCTGTCTGTACGGCTTGACCAAACGTGCAGAGGCACTGGGGGGCAACTGCCTGACCCTGATGATCGGTGCCCTTCGCCAGGGGGAGTGGGAGAACAGCACCACCACCATGCATCACCTGTCCCTGGCAGGGCAGACTCGCAATTTCCCGGTCATCAATCATGGCAGGTGTGTGTCCGTGCGTGTGCGTACGTGGGTGTGCATGCATGTGTGTTATGATACAATGATATGCTTAGATTTTACCTGTTGATTCAAGTGTGCAATTAGCAGAACACGTGGCGCTGCAAAAATGGAGGGCGGATTATTTCTTTTTTGTCCAGTAATAGCTGGCTTTGTTACTGGTGGGTCTCTTCGGCAAAAGATGCTGAGCGCAAACAAGCAATATTATAGCTCTACCTACAAACGGACGTGTCATTCATGCAGGGCCCGCGGCTTACTGCATAAAATGAGGCAGCGGATGCTGGCTATCTCCAGTGACCGAGAGACCCTGCGTGATCAAATGATGGAGGTGCCTGCAGATGGGGACCCTAATGCCGTGGCCATCAGTATAGCCAGGGTGAGCAGGGCCTGAGTATACGTGTGTGTGTGTGTGTGTGTCTGGCGTTTTGGTGCGGGTGTGTACGTATGTACGCACCTTTTGTAGCATGCCTTTGGAGTGTTGAGGCAAGGCAATGTCGTGCATGGACGCCTCTTTTGAGCTAGGACCTTCCTTTTTTCTTGTCTGTGAAAATGTGTGCAGGGACGCATCCCCCTCTGCACCCTTCCTTAATCCAAGCGCCTCTGTTTGTCAGTGTGTTCGTCAGTTGTTAAGCAAGTCTGGTCCGCAGATGCTGCTTGTATAATGGGTTGTTCAATCATCCCATTTGTGGAATTGAACCGTTTTTGCAATTTTGTAGGTGCGAGATCTGGAGGCTCGTCTGCTTGCTGAGCGAGAGGAAAAAGCGGCCCTGGTGGAAGACAAGGCAGCCCTGCAGGGCAGGATGATGCAGCTCAGGGATGCAGGCACGGTATGTGTGTATGTGTGTGTGTGTGTTTACTTGCGTGCTGTGTATGTGTGTGCGTGTCTGGTATGTGTGGAGGGTCTATAACATTATCACAACATACGCACAAGCAGGGATGGCTGAATAGACATGTCCTACTTTTGCTTAAACCGCAACGCGAATGCAAAATCCATGTTCGCTCCCATGGAATCGATATAAAGTACATTTAACCAGAGTGCATGTATGTATGCACCATCACACACACACACATGCACACACAAACACAGGATGAGCTGGAGGATAAGACTAGCTTACAGGAGGCCTTGATCAAGAGCGAGGAGCTGCGTCTTGCATTGGCCAACACCCTGGTCAGCACCCAGGTACAATCAAATGCAGTGTGTGTAGGGTTGGCCACAACAAAATGTTGATGATAGTCTACAAAATTTCAGCACTAAATGTGTATGGTAACAATTAGTAATTAGCAGTGGAATCATCCATATGCATGGTTTTATGCGGTATATGTCTATGGCTCTGGCCAACCCTACATGTGTGCAAACATGAACGTGATTGTTCAAGTGATGTGTTGCTTTCAGTTTATTACTTTTTATACGCCCCTGGTTCAACTTCTGCATAGGCACGTTCTAGGCTTTTGCGACGTAAATAGAAGATGTATGAGAGGCGGTTTACTTCATGCAATCTCTGCTCAATGACTTACAGCATAACGAGCAGGTTTAAAACATGATAGGCAGCTCTTCCTTGGACGGGTGTGTCTTCCTAGGCTTCCTTATGGTGGCACACTTGCAAGTTGTCCCTTTCATGTGCTGGTGCAGTGGCAGCAGCACGCTAGGCTGTGACAGACTTGCAATGGCATGTGCCGCAAAGTGACACGCTTGCTGTGGTGTGCTGGCCACCACAGGGGCTGTTCAATGGCACTGGCGGCTGTCGCGCAGCTGCAGCGTCAGAAATGCTTGGGGTGGCAGGCAGGGGTGATACAAGCACAGCAGCATGCGAGCGCTTAGGTCCTTGCTTGAGTGGCAATGGTCTGGGAGCAGGATTTCAATATTAGCTGCGTCTGCCTTAGACCCAGCTTTCTTTTTGCTTATATTTGCCCCAGATGGAATACAACGACATGGAGGGCTCTTGGATCAATGAAAAGTATGAGCTGGAAAAGCGGATCGTGGAGCTTGAAGCCAGGTATGTGTGTGAGTGTCTGTTGTGTGAGTCGGTGTGTGTAATTTCAGTGTTTGTGCGTGTACGTGTGCGTGTGTTAGTGCTTGTTTGTATGTGTGTGTTGCATGAGCTAGGACCCATTATTGTCTTGCAGCACTGTATCGTCGTAGACTAGAAATATGCCACTCAGTTAAGCGTGCAACAGCAACACTTAACGTGTCTAGGAACCGCAAACACCGTATGTGACCATGTTATTTATACAGTATCAGCCAAAAGCCCTGTAATGCACTGTCTTCTTATAATTTTGTCTTACTCTAGTTTAGTTGTTTGGGCAAGCAACATACCTTTGGTATTAGCAAAGCGAGGCGTGAACAAAATTGTGTACAGTGTATAGGACGGTACACAAGGAGACAGTGTATGTTACACATGGAGACAGTGTATAGTACACATGTGGAGACAGTGTATAGTACACATGAAGACAGAGTATAGGACGGCACACATGGAGACTTCCCTGCTCGGAATGCTGTACGTACCTTGAGCTGTTGCTGTTCAACCCTGTCTTTAGTGTGTTGTGTGATGCACTCGCTCCCTCTGCAGTCACATGGAGCAGTACGTGCGCATCGAGGACCACACCGCCATGCAGCAGGAGAGAGACGTCCTCAACACCCGGTTACTTGGAGTCCAGGTAGGGGTGATCTTCATGCTACCCACGCACCCCTTCTATAGATCATCATGCAATCATTGCAAGTTCTGCGTGTTGCATTATGGTCAAAGGCTATGTGCGTATTCCTCTGTTGACTATAAACGACGTGGCGCACATTCATTTCTCATCACCCCCGTGACTAGCAGATGGTCTAGGATCCTGCGTGTGTGCATGCGTGTGTGTGTATGTATGTGTGTGTGTGCATGCACTGTAACAAAATGCTCTTGCTGTCCCTTGTTTGCACCTCAGGATGAGCTTGATCGAAGGGTGACTCACATCAAGGAGTTGAAGAAGGAGGTGCGTGACTAGACAAGTGTTTAAACCCTCAAGAGCTGTTAAAAATGATGAAACACCAGCCTGTAAATCAAACCTTCATTATTGCCTATCGCAAACTGAGGCATCAAAGGTGTCTGTATAGTTACTGCATCATTCGAACAAACAAGGAGGGCTTCTGAATTAATGGCAGGAAACAATCAAAACTTGGCAACTGTTTGCTACATTCTAGAGCTGCCTTCATGTATTTGATACATAGGGTTGGCCAAAGCCGTATATATTTACTGTATATGCCCGTATATTTGGTGATTTCCCTGCCAAAAACACCGTATATACACCGTATATATGTGGTTCTGGCCAATCCTACGAATACATGTGCGGTCGTATTGTAACGACGTTGGCATTGCAGCCAAGCCAAACACAGCAGAAGACACAATTAACAAAAGATGGTACAACATTCACGCTGCTGAGAACATGCTTAGGTCAGCATACTTATGTCACTTGTACCCGCAGCTGTCCGATGTGAAAGCTGAGCTGAAGAGGGCCGAAAGCATGCTCAACATGGTGGGGGATCCGATGGAGGCCAAGAACAGGCAGCAGCGAGACAATATGCTTGAGGTGGGTAACTCTTTGGTACAGCTAGGTGCATTGGTACTTGGGAGTAAACGCTACAGATGGTGCCAAATAAGTCCATTCAGGCATGAATAATGTGTCTAATCACCTGTCCCTGTAGGAAGAACCATTTTGATAGCACACTCAGATACGTGTCAAGGGCTTATTACAGCTGGGGGCTTCAAAAACACAAGGGTGTCATGTGTACTCAGGATTCATGGCTTTCCTGACAATACAAATTGTCTACCGTTAAAAGAGCTATGTGTTGATGTGCTTTGGCTGCAGGATGAAAGACTTTCTTTGTCCAGGGGTACTGCGCAGCTGGCAAATGTGGAGGACAAGCGCAAGCAGCTGTTTGAAAACCTGAAGGAAAAGGTAAGAGCCACCTATGTGCAGTTTGGGTGTTTGAGGAATGGGGTGAAAGATGATAATTTCACCATCAAAACTTGCATAGCAGCATGCTGTCTACAAAAGAACTCGATACAAGTACCAATGAGTTTAAATCGAGCAACCAGCACTTTTCAGCACGAGAATTAAGCAAACAGGCTCAAGCTTGCAGAGCGACGCTTCCGAGCTGAAACCCACTAACTGCTCTGCAGGATCGGAGGGTTGTAGAGCTGGGCAACGAGGTCCGGGACTTGCACAAAGAGGTGGACCGAATGAGGAATGCGCGCTCTCTAACTCAGGTGAGCATCCAGCGCAGGATCTCCATTGCCACAAGTATTGAACCGCCCAACCAAGTTCACACACACACACACAAACATACACGCACGCACACACGTACACACACACACACACAAACACGTACCACACAAGCCCACACACATTGATCTAGCATCTTGAGCTGGGCGTGCCACCAATGTGTGCAAGGCAAGTGTTTTCTCAAGGCTACAAAGAAAGGCAAGACACTGTGTGCTCTCCTGGAATAAGTCAAAAGATGAAATGATAAAGGGGAGGTCCTGCACGAGCAGAGTTGTCCATGTTAGACATGCAAACGATAAATTTGATCACTTCATGCATTTTAAAGACCTCTGACGTGACATCTGCGTTACTCGTGCGGCCTAACCAAAATAAACGCTTCCTCATTCTTAGGTGCCTCTGTATCTGTCAGCTGTGCAGAGTGCAGGTGCTGCTCCTACAAGTCATTCTGCTGTTGCTACTCTCTAGCCATTCTTCTTTTTCGTTCTCTATTCCTACTCTGCTGTTGCTTACCGCTGTTGCCACTTCTTTTCTGTAGACAGGGGTCGACGAGCTGCGTGAGGTGTACAGGCGGAAGCTGGAGACCATGATGCGTGATATCACCGATCTGAGTAGAGCAGTCGCCATCATGCAGGTGGGTGAAGAAACCAGGCTTTGATAAGGTACACCTGATTAGCCAGTGTTTTGTTGACTGAAGTACTAGTCTGCTAGCCTGCACCAGCCGCCATGTGTGCAAGTTTTGTCTTAAAGGGTCACACATCTTGCAAGGTCGTTCTCACACACATCGCCTGAATCCTCCCTAAATACCTGACCCTGGCTCTGAATCTGCACTATCTATCTAGGATCCTCCTGTAGTTTTTACCCTCGGAATCGATCTGCAAGGGAGAAACCTCTTCCTGTGCATGTACGTACGCACACGCACACACACACACGCGCGCACACACACTCACACACTCACATGCATAGGTATCTGAGAGCAGGAACTGCAAACACTTGAAGGTTATGTAATAAGATGCGCAAATAACGCCTGCTTACCTGCAGTTTGCTACACTTTAATAGCAGTGCTTGCTTTTGCCTGCAGGATGACCCTGCCACAGGGGTACGGGTAAGCCCAGAGGACCTCTTTCAAACCTTTCAAAAGCTCACGGATGAAAACTTGAAGGTGAGCTGGTCTAAATGATGTCGCAGCGTTCTTCTTACAATCTACACTTTTACCACACACACACACACACACACACACACACACACAAATGATCTCGCAGCGTTCTTCTTACAATCTACACTTTTACCACACACACACACACACACACACACACACACACACACACACACACACACACACACACACACGCACGCGCACACACACACACACACATACACACAACCTTGTCATTTGCTACACCTGCATGGCACCCTAGATCTTGTCAGTCTGATTCTTGTCACAGTCTGACAGCGCAAACAACCTGCCCTTCTCCATCTTCCCATCCTTCCATGCTAGCCACGTGCAATGCTAGCCATAATCGTTTGCCCTTCCCTCTTTCCATACCTATCAGACCAAGCACCATAATCGCCCTGCTCTTGTTTCTACGCTATAGGTAACGGATGACAGAGAGCGGGAAATGAGGCGCGACCTGGATGACCTACAGACGCGTCAAATGGAGCTCAAGCGTAAATTAAAATCTCTGGCGTTAGCATACAGGAAGGTAGGGAGGCTTCTCGATTCCATGCCAAGTGCAAGTGTCTGTCTGGGAGGCAGAGCAAAGTTGTCTAGTACTAGAGCACTATAATCTTGTGCACACTGGTCTGTGTGCACAGCACCCTTGCGCGCATCACCTTTGACATAGGGTATGCTGTTGAATTTGGGGCATGACTTCAAGAGGGTGTAAGGATATAAGGATGATGCTTTTCAAAGGTAAAATGTACGTTAAGCCACATATTATACACGCATGCACACATCATCATCAATAAATATGTATACCTAGTGTTGATTACTTAAACCTCATCTTGGTCCGTGCATTTTTTGACACTTGTATTCCCTGTTGGTGGGTACCTAACACACAGAAAAGACAGCATTGCAATGAAGAGAGGCCACTGACTTCTTCTGCTTGCCATACCTATTAAATGGAAATCTAGTCACACACTCGTATGATACGTTGACACGCAAACAATGTGTTGTAAGTTGTAAGTACGTGCACAAGTACTCAACATTCAGAGTTGGCATCACAAGGGAATGGAATCCACGGATATTAACAACAGACCAATATCACGCTTGCGTATGGTTTTTAGATCCGCTACATGATCGAAGACCGGTGGCCAGAGGGTAGCGAGCCCCTGCAAATACCCCTCGAGGAGCATGTGCTGTCAGCTGCTATGGAGGACATCACAAGGTGACGCTGCTCACCTCCCTCACGCTCCGCTGATTGAGTGCAGCTCTTTGTTTGTGACGTTCACCTTGGCGGAAGGGGGAAAACTGCCAGCCTGGTTGGCTGCAAAGTGCAGTATCATACAATTGGCCAGATTCACACGTATGTACCTGCGATGTGTACACGGCAAAATGTTGTTTTTATATACACACTGCAGGAGGCCTCAAGGATCATAACTTTTTGATGTCACGTGTCAATCAAAATATAAATATAATTCGGAATTCTGACGTCGAGAGATATCGATTGGTATATAAATGGGTCGATTCTGAGGGGGTCAAAGAGGGGGGGGTCCAGGGAAGATCTGGGAATTTTACGGTGGTGCTCCAGAATTTTACTGGGCCACTTTCACAATAATCAAATATATATTTGGATTCCTTAGCTCAAGCCCGGTAGATCGGCACCCTTGTTGGGTGATTTGATTAAAGGGGGGGGGTCTGGGTGCCTGGTTATAGAAATGCATACCAAGTAGGCCGCGGGGGTGTGTTCAGGCAAATTACCAGCAATTGATTCCAAACTTGCAGTTTACGCATTGCATTATGCAAAAGCTGCATGATTGAAGTATAAAAATGCTTTGGCAAAGGTTTTGGCTAGATTTGTGCACTAAACAGGTGGTCAGTGCAAGAGCGTGCGCAAACCAGTTTTTTCCCTATAGCTCGTCAGGTATTGCATTATTTTGCGTGAGAACTGTGCAGGCAGATAGCTGCTTGGATTCTGAGCAGATTGACACCCTTTTTATTAGTGTGGGGGGTCAAGAAGGGGTTTTGGGGGGAGGGGGGGATCATTTTGGGCCGGAAGCCCGAAATTTACACGTGACTGTCATGATTGTTTTTTGAGGCCTCCTGCACACTGTCATGTATGGTGCATTTATGGTCACGGCTAATCGTGTGCAGGACTGAGGAGTCCGCTGACCGACGGCTTATCGATCGATTAAGAGACAAGGCCAGCCATTTGGGAACCCAGCTTGGGGCCCTCCAGGTTGCAGACGCTGCTGCAGCTAAGGTGAGGTACACAACTGCCTTGTTTGAGACTTACCTGAGCAAGACTGGAACTTGCTCTTTTGCTTCTATTGCGATCTCCCTTCCTCCTTAGTGCCAAATCGAAAATGGCTAGCGCACCTTCTTTGTACCTGCTTGAGTTCGACAAAGCTGCTTTGAACTACATTGCCCTGTCTTTCAGGGGATACGCATGAAGCCTTCCAATGTGACACGCTTGCCAAGAGATGATTTGTTTGAAAACAAAAAGTTTGTGGGTGAGTATGGAGGGGTTTGGGTCAGGTACTGTCAGATCTCTGATCTTTATGGAAAGATTTCCCTCTGTGTTAAAAGTACAGGAATTATGTACTCCGCATCTGCTTGGTCAATGTACGGGTATGGACCCCTCTGCACTCTTATTCTTCCTCTCTTACTCTTGCTAATGTAGGCATGCCAGAGATCCTTAAACTAGAAAATGAAAAGCTTCTCCAGGAGTTAAACTCAGTACACCTACAGGTAAATAAATGTGATGTGAAAAACATGGGCTGCTGCATTCTGATTTAGAGCGTCATGTGCAAGAGAAGAACAGTGATATTTGGTGTTGCTTTTGTAGTTTGTGTAATGTTGCTGCTGTATTATGCACTTCAAAGAGTTTCCTCTCTTGACGAGCACAAGTCCAAGCACCGAGTTTATCCCTGCCTTGTGCGATGCATTTGGTTTAAGTGCAGGCGCCATCAACGCCAGTCCAAAAGCTTCAAAAAGACAATGCAGATTTAAAAGCCCAGGTCAGTATGCATACATTTAGAACTGTGTGCATGACCACCCAGACTTCTATGGCAATTGGGTGCATGTGCCTTTCTCAAGCACTTCTACATCACCAGGGTAGCATCACGTGTGCGTGCAGGTACAGCAGCTGAGCAGCAACAAGGACCAAACGTCGTTGGCCAGGGAGCTAGCCTTTGCAAAGAGGGTAAGCCAAGCAGGATACATGTAGGTCAGGGAACTGCGTACAATGTTCTGATCGCGTATGCTGCTGTCCTGCTGTGTTCACGTGTAGAGGATACCTTTTAGGTAGGTATTAGGCTTGTCGAGGTACACCGTATTATGGCGTTCTTGACCATACTAATGGTGCCATACCGTAATACGTTGTGTAAAGTACGGTCCAGTTACGGTCAGGTAAAAAGACGGTGTCTGACCGTGCAAGACGATGCCACCATCCCAGAGGGGGTCAACGGAGGAAATGCCTGAAAATGTGCATTTTTGCATTCAGAAGGCAGCCACTCACAGCCACTTCATCCAATCGACGCCTTTTAGTACTAAATTGTAGCTGGCATTAAGAGTTACCCGAGCACGTGCCCTGTTTTATGTGGGTCGCTTTGCGTGCTGAGATAGACTGGATCAAGCGCGCATGGTGCATTTAAGCCCTAATGTGGTGATTTCCATGGGAAAATGGCTTAGATCCTCATAAAACACCAACCACTCAGCCGTTTCCTTTCATTTTTGTTGCAATGATATTTTTTAAGGATTCTTTACCAATAAAATTATTCCAAATTGTTGCAGGGGATGGTCAGATCTGGCACACAGGTGCCTGAAAAGTAGGGTTCACGCTGCAACCGATTGAGCATGGGCCCCCTCATTGGCAACAGTCAAACTCAACTGCTCTGGAGCCGCTACCATTCAGAACTGAGTTTGACAGTTGCCAATGAGGGGGCCCATATATTCTGGGAACATTTGAAACACACCCCCATTTGGGGGGTCAGTCGCCCCCCTTTGCCACCATCCTGTACTAACTTAACAGTTTGGCCGTTTGGCCGCAGTTTCCATCAAGATTTACATATTTTCTTTTAGTAATTCATGGATTTACTGCAAACCATAAGCATAAGTAAGGATTGAAGGGCTGCGTCTAAATTTTATTTTCCATGCAAGCCACTGCTGGCCCTCCTTCGAGCTGATGCAGCCCCAACCCAGTCTCTAGGTCGTTCAGGGAAGCATTACGTGGCATTCAGAATTACGGTAATATATAGTGGGTTAGTCAGTACGGTTGTACGCCGGATTTGAACAAGTATGGTCTGTACCGTACAGACCGTAAGTGTACCGTGTTGTACAGCTCAACTAATACCCCATTATTAGTAAATGCCAAAGCTGTTTCACCTTTGGTCTGTAAAACTGCAGGAAATGCAAGCAATGCAAGAGAAGATGAAAAACAGCTTACCAGAAGGGCAATCTAAACCCAGTCTGCAGATGTCTACCAAAGAGCAGGTTTGTTCCCATTTATAAACATCTCTTGTCAGCTCATGGCTCATGCTGTACCATAAGGAGCACCAGTTAGATAATGACCCCAACTTTGTTGATGTTGAGCACTACTGTTTGCCTGCCACACACATCTGTATCATACTTATGGCTTATGTTCAAGCTACAGTTCAATAAGTGCATTGTCGTGTCTCTTTTAATGGAACATTGTTCTGTAATCTCCACCATCGCCAGGTCTATTTTCATTCTAAGTGATCCTTCAGCACCATTTCTAGCATGCATGAATATGCCCGACACTTGTCGTCTGTGTCGCTTTAAATCTCCAATACCGCCAAGTCAATTTTTATTTATGTCCAGGCGGACCTTGAGCGCCAGCTCATGCAAGCAGATGCCCGACGCATCATGGCAGAAGAGCAGCTGTCCAACCTACAGAGGCATATGACACAGGTGGGTACATTTTGCAGAGAATGGATGTTTTTGTGCAATGATTTGTTTATGATCTGTGTGTGTTGAGTGGTCGACTTCCTGACTAAGCTGGTGTTCTATTGGTATGCACTTCTAAATTCGAAGTAAAAGTTTGTCAGCTTCTAAAAGGCAGAGCAGTAATTACGTTGATGAGCAAAGCGAACGCGTGCGCTCCTGTTCCTTCAATGACTTTAAGCACGCGTCCGTGAATACGCAAAAAGTGAGGTTTACTTTTAATGTTCCTATCTTTCAACAGCTCTAGTTAGTTTCTTATCTACTACAATGTGCCCTTCATGCGCAACAGGCCACCACTCAGTACCAGCGAGAGATCAGCCGCCTGCGAGCTCTTTTAAAAAGCAACCCTGTGCAAGCTGCAAGACCTCAATAATAGGAATTTGGTATGGATAGGCAGGTACCAAGGGCATTTTTGTAAATGGAACAATTTACAAAAATGACCACTACATGACACTTACTGACACTGACGGCAAAATTCAAAACCATTTATTATTATCAATGATTCCAATTTAATCATCAAGTTAATGTTCTTATTCTCGTGTATTCTGTTGATCTGATTGTAATTTATGAGCAGGCTAGCGGTCGCACGCTTTGACTGACGGCCTTTCCTGTAAACCTTGTAAACCTTGTTTTTGTGTTGGACCCTAGGACTTTGTCCTAGGCTTATGGATTGCTAGAGAAACTGAGAGCCTAATAGCTTCGAAATTTGGACCTTTCTCTCAAAACTTTAGTCTCCAAATGCTGTAAGAATGACACAGCCGGACTCAGGACTTGATGCCGAGCAGGAACAGTAAAAAATTCTGAAAAGTAAAAAAGAGCTCCTTGATATAAAATTTATACAGCTGGAAAGAAGACTTGTTTTTAAGACATACTGGCCTTACCGTCTCAAATGGCGATGCCGTGAAATGCAAGCCTGCTGCAAGCCCGAGCGGAGTCATGTTGTTGCATTTTTGCGATGAGCAGGAAGTTAAATGCAACATCGCTGGAGCGAAATTCCGGCCACTTGTTGTTGTGATGACGTGAGCTCGGTGCAAGCGCTGATGATGAGTTGCACGACCAAGGGTCCCCAAGCGCAGCGCCACTATTTATATTTGAGTTCAGGCGAACATGATGTCTCTTAAAAGATGAACTGTTTCTTGTTGTTAAACAGCCATGAGAGCATGGTGGTTCTAGCATTTGTGATAAATGTGAGTGTGGAGAAGTTCAAGATGAGAAGCATGTGCTTTTCTTTTGCAAGTGTGCTGAAGTGTGTGAGCTGCGCATGAGATACAGAGACCTTTTTGAAGGAATGTTTAAGACTCTGCGTGCGTTTGCTCCTTCGAGCTTTGAATTTATTCCTTTCTTGGCTTGTCATCACAGTATCACTGATTTTGAGATCAATGCACTCTTGAAGCAAGACTCATACAGACTCCTCAAGTTTGTGTCAGATTTAGTTTCAATTTTCGACACTGGTTGATTTTGTTTCACCAGCCAATTGCCATCAGCCAGAGTCTCGAGCTGTAGGCCATCCTTGTAACCCCTTGTAACCCCATGAGAGCAACAGCAGCAACCTGCACACAAAGTGAATTTAAAGCATGTTCCTGACACGAAGAGCAGCTATCTGGATATGAGTAGGAGAAAGAAGACTGCCAATCAAAAATGGTTAGTGCACACAGAACAGGCTGGTTCTGTGGTTGGGTTCTTTTAGTGTCCATGCTTTGGGCAACCGCCTCTCTTTTCGTGGTTTTGTGGTAACTTGTAGAGTGCTGCAGGTTGTAGCTGCGTGACTCCTTAATTGTGTATTACAGGAGTTGTCTTACAGGCAGGAGACCTTGTTTGGTGTTTGACTGTTAGTAGACAACAATGTGTGCACCGGTCAATCATCACTTTTTGCTTACTCACGATCTGATGGAGGGTTTCATTCCTGAATGTGTTGTGCAAGCTTGAAGCTCCCTTATGGTCCCAACCAGGATTTCACTCTTCCTGAATGAAGTTTCACGTGTCTTCCACAGCAGTATGAACCGCGTTTCGGCAATTTGTTGTGGTACTTCTATTCTCAATGCACCCATTCCTTCATGCATGCTGATCTCCAAAAGCTTAAACTTTTCTTACGGCAACTTATTGACTGAAGGCTGAAGGCCTTTTTTTGTAAAATCTTGTAAAACCTTATGGCAACGGACCTTGCTAAGTGCAAGGAGTCCCTTGCTAGCAGCCACTTACAAATTCAGTTGCTTGACTCTAAGAGTCACGCACGTACGCATATCTGCTTGTAAATGGGGCAAGAACAGCAAGGCTTTAAAGCACATGCTTCAGCTACCTGGATTCTACCGCAAGCAACAGATTGACCATGTTGGAAGTACAACCAACCCTTGCACACATCTCCGAGATGATTTGTTTCAATAAAGCTCAGCAAAATGCTTCAATAAACAAATTGTGTGAATCGCCCAACTTGCACAGGTACGTGTCCAGCGAATCTACAACTTGAGGAGCGTTAATGTTTTTTCACATTGATACACTGGATTTCTGGAGTCAGCGGTTGCTAAGTCGTAAGCTGTCTTGCCATTGCCGTTCTTGGCTGTCTTGCTTGCACCTGCACATTTCAATTGATAAGCATACTTTTAGCATACAAATTTTAAACTTTTTGGCACAGCTAGAAGGTCAAGTGGACAACCTTTTCACAGCAGTCATGAGTTGCTTCAAGGACAGGGGCCTAGTACGCACTGGGCCTCAAAAGCATCGCACTGACAGGTACGCCTCAATGCTGAAAACCGCGTCATTTCCTCCCTTGACCCATACAATAAAGCTGTTGTGTCATATTGTGCACCTATTTGTCAATGTGTGCAAACACACATGTGGCTCGAGGCCATCTAGCCCTTATTAATCCACACAGGAGAAATGAATGAATTCCATTGCCACCTAGTAAGCCTATCCACTGGTTCCCTTTGCTTGCTGCTGTGCACTGTGCAATGCATGCCAGACCAACTTTGCCCGAGCCTCGGGGATGTATCAAAGCAATCCACAGCAGGAGCCAGCCTCATACCAAGCCTGCAACCCTCCTGATCCCCATTAATTCCCCCTCTTCTTTTATATAGTGGAGGGATATTTAGGTACTCGATATTAAATTGGATCCTTCTCCCTAATAAATGTGGGGAGTGGTTTTTCACTGCCTGAACGGTCTTTCCTTTCTCAAAACAATCCTGTTGGGTTCCGTGGTTTTCCTCTGGCACCCATTTTGCTGCGCACACCCAGAACATTGGTCTTGTATAACCACCAAAGCCACATTTACCTGCAGTCATCAACAATGCAACTAGATCCGCTCGTCCATAACCAGCAGCGTACAGCAGCGGAGTGTTCCCCATAGAATCTTGAGCCTGGGTATGCATGCAACACACAGAGCACGTGGAAGGTGGTAAAAACATGTACGCAGGCAGCGGAATACCACCCCCTACATAGTTAAGGAAAGGGAGTCACAAAGGTCATAAGCTCTAAAAGCAAAAAAAAAATCAGCCACAAAACGAGCGTGTTGAGCTGCAAAGTGCATTGCAACAAAGCAATGTCATAAGCATGACCCTTCATCCCTAGCACGTTTTCCATTGTAATTGCAAGGATGTACCACGCAACATAGGTCCTGTTACATCCGCAATTGTGTTTCCCATACATTTGATAGAATAAATGTTTCTAAAGGTGATACGACACACCCCTGCAGACTTTAAAAGTTGAACCAACAAGGTGAAACAGGCTACAAACGTCAAGCCAGATGTCAAACCCCGCACCTCTAAAGGCGCTCCAGCCTCGATCAACATCTTGGCGATGCTCTTGTGATTGTACCCTGCAGGTGTTGAAAGTCGGCTTGAAGTGTGTAAATCGGCTTATACAACAGCACTATTAAGGACAAAGGGAAGAAAAACGCAGAGATCCTCCAAGGAGATGAATACCAAACATTTCCTGTGGTACTAATGCAGAAACCACGGAGGGCAAACTATGCAAGTTTTAAAAAACTAGTTGATTCACACCTGAGGCAAAGTGCAGGGGTGTCCGTGACTGAGCATCTTTCATCGCTACATCCTGCAAAGCTCACAAAATAAGGCAGAGATGAGAAAGATATGTGATGCATGATGTGTGCAGCAACCTTTAGTCAACCTCAGCAACAACTTCGTCATCCCTTGTTCCGTGAATCGGACATACACACTTTCCAGCAAAAGTTGGTTCCCTGCATATCAAGTTCACGAATAATCCCTTTTCGCTTTACTTCCATGCCGCTGCGGGACGCTGGCACCATTTTAGCCCTTGAAGCGCAATGGCATTATTTATATCTGTCCCTTCACAAGGTTTCCCTTCACCACCATGCCTTGCCAGCACCACACCTTGCGTGTACAGCAAGCCCACTGTTACCTATGAAAACCTCGTTAGTACTCATGAGTCACGACCCACCCTGCTGCAGCAGCCACGAATTCTAAGACACGCAATAATTACCAGTTAGCAACGAAACCCACGATGACAATTTCTCTTCCTTTCAGAAGCAGCCAAGTCCTGTTCAAAAGCACCACTGCTGCAGCCTTCCTATCACAAGGCATCCTTCACAACTTCCTTGCCACCAGGCAAACTGCTATTATAGCAGGTCATCCACTCAAATGGCAAAACTCTATCCCCTTCCAGTTGTAGCCAAGCCCACTCCCAATTACCCCCCCCACCTTTCCTATCGCAAGGAAGTCCTCCACGGCCTCCTCATCACCCACACGAGCAGCTGCAAGCAGATCGTCAACTTCAATGGCAGGAGGTGCTGTAGCAGGAGCAGCAGGAGGAGTTCCCGCGCCACCAGCGCTACTGGGGCTCACATCGCCCAGCTTTTGGCCAATCTTTTCCAGAAAAGCGGGATCATTGTAATACTTCATCATTGCCTGCGCACGCACAAAGGTTTAAATGAATGTAGGGGTGACCAATCACATGGGCACAGACGAGCATTCATGCACAGACGATGACGCAGTCTATGGGGGACATTTGAACGACCCTCTATTTGTGTTCACACACACACACACACACACACACACACACACACACACACACACACAGTCACACACACTAATTAAGTAAACTTGTGGCACCTCAATCCAGGCTACTGAGAAGAGCGCCGTAGATTTTGTGGGGCTCCAAAGTAGTGCCCCTAAGCTTCAACCTGCTCTTCCCCCCCCTTCAATCATTGTATCTGCATCCATATCGACTCCTCTTGAAGGGAGCTTGCCTTAGCAAATGGAACCAAATGTGAGCGAACAGGCTCAGAGTTGCCACGTAGCATGCACAAATCATACTACGTTGCCACAGACCCTGATTGGAGAGCAATAAGCCGTCTTAGCAGCGCTGATTGCCGCTTGCCAATCAGTTTGCTGCTTTACAGCTTCATTTCAATCTGGAAAAGGCTGAAGCATGTTGACTTACAGGGATTTCTTGAGCTCTGCAGCACTTAAGTAACGAAACCTCACAGAAGAATATTTTGAACAAACAAAAACATACCTGCATGCCCCCTGCCTCGATATCTTTCCAGAACTGTGCCATGTCCGGATCGGAGCGCAGCTCCTACAAAAAAATGGAGTTTTTTGTGAAAAACCTTGCTGTGAGATGCTGTAAAGAAGCTAGGGGTGAGGAGGACGTTAAAAAATACGACACTCAATGGGTGCGCTAAAGCCTTGCCGGAAAACCTTCCCTTTTCAGCCCTCGCTGGTTGCACACAGACCTTCTCACAGACTAATAACTGCGCAGCTGTAAAAGAAGACCATGATATTATCCGATCTGAACAAAGCCAATAGCTAGGCACACGCAATGCGCACACACACACACACACATACAAACAACAGACACACATACACACACAAGCACACACACCTGCATCCTAGCGATGGCACCCTTGTTCTGCATCAATGCCTGTGTATATGTGCGCGGTTGTCTTTGGTGAATGGTGCAGGCAATATAACAGTGGCCCTATCACGTGCCTGAGACAACAGGCTTGGTGATTTGGTGGTTGGAAATGAGAATATAAGAGGAGAACTTATGCAGGTGATGGAGTAATATCTGGACAGTAGCGAGCTTTGCTTGGTCAAATTCTCTGCTAAATGGATATGCCACTATATGGTACCAAAGTGGCTCCATTTCCTTCATTTACTTGTGGGGAGTGGGATTTCACGGCCTGCAACTTATTGTTCCTTTTTCCTTCTACGAAGCGCTGGTGAAGCCCTACCCACCTGCATCTGCTGCATCTCCTCTTGCATTTGCCGAGCTGCCTCTGTGTGCATGTAAGTGTATAAGGTATTATGATAATACTATCCTACGAGATCATACCATCCTAGAACACGAAAAGCACGATCAATGTCGATACGCAAGTCCTGGTGTGCAAGAGTGTGCGAGGTGGGCCAAGCCAGGAACACGCAGGTGGCAGGCAATGCAAAGTGTGTTTACCTTCAAACGCTTACCTGGGTTTTTCATTGATTCTTGCACCGCTTGCAGCTGGGCAGCCATTTTTGGATCTTTCATTGCCTTCTGCATTGCTGCCTGTTTTTTTTCATGCAGTGTTCGTGAAATTGCTCAACAATTTTTCAGACTGGACTGATCAGTTTGATAGTGGCTGCAAGGTTGATGAGCATGCAGTAGGCCTGCCTACAGTAAAGGTTGGAAAATCTGTAGCACCCCTCTTTGTTCTCAGAACACAAAGCAGCAGAAGTCAGAATAGAGTCTGTAACAAGATGTTCAAGCAGGGTATCATAGCGTGTGTGTATGTCTGAGTGTGATGTCTGAGTGTGTACACGTATGCAAGTGTGCGTGTGTGTGTATGTGTGAGTGACTGTCTGTGTGTGCGTGTGTGTGTATGTGTGAGTGACTGTCTGTGTGTGCGTGCGTGTGTGTGCTGTTTGTTTGTGTGTGTGTGTGTGTGTGTGTGTGTGTGTGTGTGTGTGTGTGTGTGTGTGTGTGAGTGTGTGTGTGTGTGTGTGTGTGTGTGTGTGTGTGTGTGTGTGTGTGTGTGTGAGAGAGAGAGAGAG
>Ga0307974_1000505_pt1 | contig 24041 bp, 21 predicted proteins | sample OrgLakmetagen784_FD_201812 | JGI IMG/M metagenome (GOLD analysis project Ga0307974, IMG submission 201812) | Saline water microbial communities from Organic Lake, Antarctica - #784 | ecosystem: Environmental > Aquatic > Non-marine Saline and Alkaline > Saline | place: Antarctica: Organic Lake... | reverse complement strand
CTAGCTTCTTTTTCTGGTGTCTTGTTCAGTCTGGCCTCTTTCTCTTCTTGAAGCTGGCTTTTTTATGCTATAGCTCAACTGCCCTCGCTGGCGGATATAGCTGTGTAACCCTTACCCTTACCCTTATAAAGCTTGAGGGATGCATTTGTCAGCTGAGAAGGGCTTCCGGACTCAATTACCAAGGGCTATGACCATGCCGGGCGTAGTTACAATATTTGTACTCTTTCTGTTCAACCATGGGCACGTTTGGTTAGGTTCTATCTTGCCTCTTGTTACAGACCTTGTGCGATCTGTAACATGCGTCATGGTTAAAACGCTCGGCAACCCCAAAAGCCCCCTTCGCCCAAAACCAGACAGTGCCATACGCGTCCTCTCTGGTCTGACAAACCGTAAGTGACAGTAACCCTTGTAACCCTTGAGGGAGACCGGGAACACCTTGGCAGCACCGCCAGCCACCAGCAGAGCTACCATTCCCAGACAGCACCTTCCTAGAGATCTCGGCACGCTTCACCGTGACATCCACCCCATTGAGGTCAAATATCATCAGGATATCAGACTTTTTGGTTGGCTGCCACACCGCTGTCCCTTATCGGAGCTGAAACTTCTCAGACATGTTTTGTCTCATTGTGTGTCACGTTAATATGAATAGGCAAACAGATATGTAATCAGAGTCCTCACACGGTACAGGGTCTCTTAAGGATCCCCTCTAATGGTATTACTTCTCACCAGAGATAAATAAACTTAATAATCCAGAAGATGACGGTTATAAAAAAACGGCACATCAGCTTATTGCTCTTGACTGTCAACCAGCTAACTGCTTGTCACATGCTTTGTCGCTACCGCTGATTGGGAGTGACACACTACACCACATTTCCTCATTTTTGTGCTTTCATTTCTCAACAACATACACCTTCAACTACCAGCTGCTATGAGAGATCTGCATCAAATTATATTCCGCACACCTCAGCTGATGAAACATTACATTCACACGGGCAGCTCAACGAGCCGCTGCGACACATCACAAGCTCTTGAAATTGGACAATCAGACATTATAGGCAGCCGACCACAGACATAACCACATGCAAGAGACAGCGAGGGTGACTTTTCAAGTACAGCATGCCATTTAGGTGCAACTCACATTTAAGCAGCCTGATTCCTGACCTGATCTGAGATCAGTTATTGGTCAGGATAATCCGCATTTCACAAACACAGCTTTAAAACTTTCTGAACCTTGCAGCCTTCCAATGCAACAACTTCATCGCAACACCTTCAATTGTTTGTTTCAGGACGACAAGCCTCATGCAATCATACTTTTCCTACCTATGCAGAGAGAAAAAAAAAGTAGAGAGGGAGAGAGGAGAGCCAGTCTAAAGCATCGCTACGGCACTCCCAGTTGTGAGATGATGGTGTGTACCATTGCTTCGCAAGCTAAACTTGCCTCCTGTGTTTAAAAAGGAAGGTGCAGGTCAGATTATTTTGCTGTGCGTCATGTAGTTCACCCCCCCTAATATTTTACCAATACCCCCCCCTTAAAAATGCTACCGTACGTACATGTATTCACCCCTCCAATGACATTTTACCAATAAACAAACACCCCCCCTAGAAAAGTTTGTTTAGACAACTTCAGCAAGCACCCCCTCTTCTGGAGCCCTGCGAGCTTGTGTGTGTGGTCACCGTCACCTCCACCAACGCAAAGGAGAAAATAGAAGCTTAAAGGACAAAAATGACCGAAGTTTAGGGCCGCAGAGGTCGTTGATAGCAACCTGGGTCGGATAATCACTTGCATGTTGTCAGAATCCTCTATTTCACATCAGGCCTCCAGCAAGTCTGACACCCTACCCCTTCCACAGCTGCTAATGCTGCTGCATGCGTGGATTGAGATAGCTTTGCGTCCTGCTTGGGTGCTATAGCTAGAGCGTGCGTGCGTGCGTGTATGTATGTATGTATGTGTGTGAGTGTGTGTGTGTGTGTGTGTGTGTGTGTGTGTGTGTGTGTGTGCGTGTGTGTGTGAGGGTGCTCGAGTGTGTGCGTGCCTGTGCGTGTGTGTGTGCGTGTCCTTGTACGTGTCATTCCTGCTGCTGCATTGCTATGCATGAGAGCATGCTTGCATCCCTGTCTCAACTTCATTTGTTGCATAACCACAGAATGCGGTGCCAATGCAATGTCCTATACTATCCTGTGGGGGCAAACCAAGGTTTTCAAGGCCTGCCTCTTGTTTTTGCGCTCCTCTACCTTTTGCTTAGCCTAGTCTGCTCTTGCCTGCTGCAGGGGGGCTAGGTCTGGGGGTGAAGGGGCAGGCGAAGCGGGGGGGCACTCAGACTGCTTATCACTTCACTGCTTTAAAATATATATTCAACACTACCGTCCTTAAACTGCCCGGCCAGAAATAAATATATACCGTACAGACCGTATATCACCGCGTACCGCCAACGTTTCTGACCCCCTCGCGGTGTGTCAGGAGCATTTTAATACCTTAGCAAAGGGCCTCGCGAAGCTTGCATTCAAATTAATTCATTAATAACATAACGGGCACAGGTTGGGAGAGCCTCCCAAGCCGCCCCTCAAGGCCCCCAAGGTGGACAAACAGCTTGGGAGGCTGGCCCTCTCTTGGGGAGGAAGGACACCAAGAGGAAGGGCACCTTCAATCCCTTCACATGCGCACGCACACACACACGTACCCGCATGCACACACACATGCGCGCATGCACACATGGACACACACGTACGCGCACACACACGTACGCGCACACGCACACATGCGCATGCACACACACGTACACGCGCACACACACATACCCGCCCGCACACACACACGTACAAGAACGCACACACACGTACACGCACACACACACGTACGCGCGTGCACACACACGCATGCACAAGTGCACAACGCAGGCACACACATACGTACACAACCGTTTACACACGCATGCACGTTCACAACGCACGCACACATGTTTGCACACGCACACACACGCACGTACGCGCACGCACGCACGCGCACGCACGCACACATGCGTGTGTTGCTCAGATGGCCACAAGGCCCTCGCATATGTCGCATTGGGGTAAATAATTAGATTGTGTAGCCCTCACATACGCTCGCATTGGGGTGTGTCAATTGGTTTGTTTCAAACCTCGCATTGGTCAACAGTCTGTACGGTAGTAAGCCACTGTTTCTTGAGTGTTCCCTCACCGCCCTCGCCAAAAAAGACAATTAGGGGCTGTGGTATACTTTACGTACGGTATACAAATATTACGTACGGTGTTCATAACATTGTGCAGTGCAGTCCGAGGGCATGTACGTACCCGGACGTTTTGCAGTGCTACCACAAGCTCCATCGTGAAGTCAGCCACATCTTCAATGATCTTGTCCAGTGGCTTTTCGGGACTTTTTCCTGATGGCCATTGTGACACCCTGGTGGGAAGGGTTCCTGTAGTGTGCAAACAAGGAAACGCTTGTTAGCACTGTCAAACCAAAGGCTGGTGTGTATGTAGGAGGCAGGTAAAGGTACATTACCTGGTCCCAAGAGAAACCCATCATCAAATGCTGAGTTGGCACGTAGATCCACTAAAAGGAGGTCAGGCTCTTTTGCCCCAGGCACACTAACTGATGACTTGGTGCTCTTGCTGTAGAGGGAGTTTGACCTGAAGTCTTGGCGTTCTGAAGAGCAGATGATACAAAAAAACACGGTGTGGATATTGTAAAGATGGACAGGCAATGAGGAGGAAGAAAAGTTGTGACGTTTTGTGCAAATGTGGTGCAGAAGTGCACAGATGAACCGCAGAGTTTGCAATGGCTGTACCTGGGAAAACGCTGACCTCCACAGAAACATGCGCTTCATTTGCAGCGCCGGGGCTGGTGGACGCACGTTCCTGCAGACAAAAACAGAAGCCTTGGCATCATGGGCTTAAGAGAAAAGGTTGATCAGCACTGACAAGATGAACACAGCCTTTGGCGTTGCTTGCTTGGTAAAAGGCACAGGAGCCTGTGTACTCCAGTGCATGAGAAGAGGGTTAAATATATGATGAAGTAGAAACAAAACAAGAGGGTTATAGGGGTTAGTGCGTGAAGCCTGAGCTGCTTCCTACACACAGGTCTCCCTGCCCCTCACTCTTACCGGCCAATGGTAAGACGCAGCAATGTCAACAGAAGTGCTGCTGCTTGTGCCCTCTCGTCGTCCCGGAGGCTCCCTTGTTTCCTCGCTACCCACAGCATCTGGTGAAACGAGGGCGGTGGCAGTGGAGGCAGGCAAGGGAGACTCCTCCTCCTCCTCCTCCTCCTCCTCGGCAGACAATCCCCTTTTCTTCATGCTGACATTTTTCATGAGCTTGCGCGCCATGGAGCCAGTGCCTGCAAGGGCACGCCCGGCCACGTGGCCAGTGCCCACCAGAGCCCGCCCAGCAAGGCCTTTGGCACGCACACCTTGCCTACGCATATACAATGCGCACGTGGTTCTTGGGTGTGATGTTCTGTGTCTCTGCAACATTGTGGTGCATACTGGTATTTGCGAAACACTGCTTGTAAGGAGCAGTGGCGAGCATTCACCGCAAGGCCACTTTCATAGATTCATGATGATCAGCGTAAGCATGTTGTAAGCATGTTGTGGGCTGAGCACCTGGATGGTGGAAGGTACAGAGGACGTTATGCACTTCATCCTGTACCCCTGTGCATGTACCAGAATGTACTGCATCCTGTACCAATGTGCATGTACCAGTGCACGTGCATGCATGTACCAATGTGCATGCTGGTACCAGCAGTTCAGCATCTCCATAACAGCCTCCCTGCCTGCACACATGACCGACCTATTTTCCTTGCGCCACAAAACATAACATGGCATGCCAGCCTGTGTGGACAAACACCGCACCTCGTCAGCCAATTCCGCTTCCTCTGAGCCTTGAGCCTCTTTGTAAACAGTGACATCTTGTGTGAGTTGGAAGTGGAGGTCGCACTGAACACCATATTGATCTCGTGCGCCACCCTCACTTTCTTCTCTTGCTGTTCTTTCCTCTGTTCAGCCAGCAAGGCTGCGTGTATGTAATTAAGAGGACAGCAACAAGTGAGCGGCGTGTGTGAGGGGCTACTTTGCTTAGGCTCTTGCCTAGCAAGGGGGTTGTGCTACAAGTCTTTGTACAGACCTACCATCGGCTACTTCAGCATTTTGGCACTTCCATAACCAATGCTTATTTAAATCATTTCGTCAAGTCATCTGGCTTGAATGCGAAAGCAAAGTGTCATTATAATAACCTGAAGGGCCGGAATTCTCAAGAAACAATTATCCAATTCCCATAGAATACTGCACTTGCTTGCACTTCACCTCCTAGGGGTCTCAGCTTCACACTACGTCCATAACTAGACTGGCAGCAGCATTTGCAATGCAAAACAAGGTGATGACCAATTTGCTGTGGAGCACATGTTTCTGCAGATGCAGACAAAAAAATACGCAGTCCTTTTGCTTCATCTGTCAACATCAGGGATATGTGCAAATGTCACAGATTAGGCACAAGCTGCTCTACCTGAGATGCGCTGTTTGGCAGATTTGAAGTCAATGTCATGGAACTGGGGGCTCACAACAGCAGTGCTGGGAGGCTGTTGGTCGTTTCTTTTGAGCGAAGATGGCAGGTCTTTGGCCACCTGTGCAGACGTGTTTGTGAGCACATGCAATGCTGTCTGCACCATCTAACGGGGCACGATCTTTGTGGAAAAGTTGTGAGGGAAGCGTGGAGCACCCAATCAACTTCTGTAGCACTGTATGTAGGTGATAGCAGGGCACGCAATGGGGAACATACACTATATGGAAAGAACAAGGAAAATCAGCTTTCAATTTGAGCACCGGTCGAGTTATAAACACATTTAACTTGTGCCAACCGTACACACTTTACACGTTCCATTGTGTGCACCCACTGGAAAACGAAGCTGAGATTGAATGTCTGGATTGGTCGAATTCAACTACCAGCAGGGGGTTTTAAATGATTTGATTTAACAAAAGTGTCCTGGCAGTATCTAATGCAAAGTGCAGTAGCGAACGTACTTTTGGTACTGCGAGCGAGGCACTAACTGATGAGACCCAAATATAGCAGACACACACGATCGCCTCATTCGGATCACCACTGTTAGACAAGTATACCTGCATCGGGGACTTGGAAAACTTGGCTTTTGACTCTGCTGCTGCTTTGACTGCTCCCATCTCCTCATCAAGCTCAGGAGAAATGTGCTCCACAGAAGACACCTGAGCATATGAGAGCAGGGGTAAGAAGTGAGCACACGTCGAACGCTTTGCAATAATTCACGGAGGTTCTGAAAGGCACTCATGTGCAGTTACGTGAGGCCGTACGCTTCACGCTGTGTGAATGCAGCACAACAACTACTCACGGTAGTCCAGAGAGTAGTCCATACCACACCCATATACTCACGGTAGTCCAGAGAGATCTCCAGAGACAACCCATATACTCACGACAGTCCAGAATGCAGACTCCATACCACACCCATATACTCACGGTAGTCCAGAATGCAGACTCCATACCACACCCATATACTCACGGTAGTCCAGAATGCAGACTCCATACCACACCCATATACTCACGACAGTCCAGAATGCAGACTCCACACCACACCCATATACTCACGGTAGTCCAGAGAGACTCTGCTGTTTGTTTTAACCAGGCATCTCAGACTGGATAATCTTTACAGCAACATATTTCTACATACCACTTCTGTTTGGAGGCGGTCTAGAGTCTTTACAGCAACATATTTCTACTTACCACTTCTGTTTGGTGGCTGTCTAGAGTAAGCGTAGCAGGAGCACCTAGCTCCAAGTCCTCCGTGGTGTTGCTGGAGGGTGTCGAGGGGTTCTTTTTGCTCATCTGCAGCTTCTGTACCCACGTCTGTGTACAAACCGAGGGAGATAAAATGAATGCGGACAGGAGGAACAGTCTGAAGCTGCGTTTCTGTGCATGCAAGGCAAGCAAGACGGAAAATGGAGGCTCATGGTTATAGAGATGGTTAGAACCAAATTCGGTGTTAGCACATAAGGCGAGGAGATCCTGGATTGCACATTTGAGCATCGCAGATATGAAGTCCTGGTTGATTTGACTCATGCTGGTACTTCCCCTCTTTTGTACATACTCAAAAGAAATTTGATCATCCTGCTATGCTGCTGCTGCTGTTGTTGTGCCGCCAGTAATGCAAGTACCAGTCTCCCATAATCTTCTCTCGGCTATTGAGCTTCCCGTGAATGAGGCCGTTTTTGACTCGTCAACAACAACGCACCAGCTAGCAATTTACCTTCCTTTCAGCATCTGTGGCTTACCTTCAGAGCTGCACTTTTACTCATGCGGCCATGAGGCAGCTTGGTCGCTTGAGAATTTGAACCGAGTGCAGAAGAAGAGCTATTTGGAGTATTTGCGAGCGAGACTGGTTCCGGAAATCCTTGCAGCACGGCATGCAAGCGAGACCAGTCCAGCTCCTTGCTGTACTGAGGTCCCTGCGTACAGGGTAAAACAAGAAAACGTGTTGGGTCTGTTGATGCAAGTGCTTGCATTAGGTAAGTGCATGTGTGCGCACTAACGATTGTTAGCCTTCCAACAACCCTTTCCAACTTGTTGACAGCTTACTGCTCCATGTAATAGCAACGAAAGTGGCTAACAGACACTGGAGCCCTACCTGGCGAGGGGTTTTAGGACTTTTGCCACCGCTTGAGACGTCCCCCTTAATGTGTGGCCTGATTGCTTCCGGCAACAACTCTGGAGCAAAGTGTTTGGAGAACTTGCCACTGCAACGTTACAAGTTGTGTATTGGCATTTGATCAGCTTTCATTCGGTGGTATGCAGAGATCGTGAACTGAGACTGGCAAACTAGATCAACATTATAAAGATAGAATAGCACACACTGTACCAACCTCTGCTTCAGCAAGGACCACCGGTTTTGTTCTTGAGCTTTCTTGCTAGCACTCTTCAGGGCAGCTTTGATAAGACGCTCAACATCTTTGTTGTCCGGCTGGTTATGGCGGTACATACTGTATGCCCATGCAGCCATTCTTGCCACATCCTGAGTGTGCAACACACGTCACAGCGCAAGTGCTTACAAGGAATACCGTTTGGCAGGTGCTTGCTGTAGCGAAACAGTACATGTGATTCTTGTCCCGAAATGTGCACACACACGTGCATGCTCAGTTTAACAATTAGATTTCAGAATCAGTTACAAATACTAGGAATGCTGGACCACAAACTGCACCCACCTGGTACACACTTGGAGCTGACCTGCAAGTAAAATGGATTCGCAATAACAGAGGCAAATGTCAGAGCCCACATCTTAATGCTTGGAGGGAGTGCAATGACATGGCCAGGCAGCAATGGAGAGCACAAGTGCGCCCGTTTCCTTTTTGACGTGTTGTTCAGCTTGCCCATTTACCTACTTTATACTCAATATACCAGGTTGCCAACACACCCTTCTCACCTGCTGCCCTCTTTCAGCTTGGCGTAAGGGAGAGCTAGAATACTCATCACGATCACCTAAACGCAGGAAGTTGGAAAGCACAGGCCAAGCTTGCACAATATTCCTGGATGCTTGCGTGAGAGCATGTGTAAGATGGCATTGAACGCATCATTAGACTCATTTACACTGATGTAGCGTGTTGAATAATATGCTGGGCGGTTCAAGCACTTGAGTGCAGGTTTAAGCTAAAATCGCTAGACAGGGATACGCATTGACAGCAAATCAACACAAGAGAGGCACAGATGCAGAATACTTACAAAGAGAAAGACAAACACGAGGGACCTCAGGGTGGTGAAAACGCCGGCTAATCTGTTGGGTTGTCAAGTGATGGACAATTGTTACGAAGAGGATTGGAAACAGGTACAGAAGGCTTAACGAGCTTGCAAGTCGTTATGCTGGAAGATCAAAATTTTGTGAAATAGGCGGCATTTAGCAAATGAGCCCCTCGTTTGTGTTTATTTGTGCCTAGCAGTACAAGTCACTAGGTAATGGGAAAACAAATTTGGCAGCAGGCGCTGACGATTGTGGTGGAAACGCATTAAGCACTGTGTGAGCTGTGGATACATTGAGAGGCAAACCCATGACTATAACATAAAAATGAGGTGTGTACATTTACACACATGAAGTCTATGATTGGCGACTAGAACAGGAGGAAACACGTACCCCGTAAGTGCAATGTTTGTATCGTAACCCGTGGCCTGCAGGGAGGTGTGTGAAATAAGAGGACAGCTGACTGTCATTGTACTTTCAATAAGTTTACGACGGCATAGACATGCACCATAGGATAAAAACAGGTTGACAAGCAGTTGCGGACACGCCCCAGCACAAATCAATGCAGCCCCCAACATCGAGTATTAACGAGAGATTACCAGCACTCACCAGCATTTCACGTTGCAGGAAAGGGCTTAACTTGCCTTCCAGGTTGGTGTCCTGCATAGCAGGAAGTTGCATGAATGAGCAATGATGGCGACATTAGCAGAAACTTGTGCTGGTGCAAGGATGGCAAGCAGCTGTTGGCTGCCTGGAGACAGGTCACAATAAACACGGAGACCTCATACAATTGAGGATAGACAACAATGTCTGCTATTGCACACAGCAGACAGACTTAGTTGACCAACAGTCCTAATTGCAGCTTACATACAGACCCACGAACGTGTGATAGATAACACAAGAGCAACAATTAGCTCGTTGTATTTGTAACGATAACTACAATTTACTGTTTACGATAATTGTTATCGTACGATGGCCAAAGCCACAGCAAAACCCCCCACATCCAAAAGTCCTCAAGTGCCGTACCAACCTGATCACCACCTGCGAGTATATTTAAAGGAGGAGGTAGTCGTCATTGGAGGGGGGAGGCTAGTCGTTTAAAACAAAGATGAATTGAAAGGGCTGCATCAAGCACCCTAGTCACAAATACAACACGCAAAACTTCTGAATAAACTCACTCGTCATCACTCCTTGAAACACAGTGAGCATAGCAATGGAGGGTTGCGAGATCACTCTCAAGTACGGACCTGCAAATCAAAAGGATAATTGGGCAAGCTTGGTTGACTGATATTTTCTAACAGACCTAGACATGTCTGTGCCAAATCAAACACACCTCTAGTAAGCAGGGAAGGAAATGGATGAGGTGCAGCATGTACAAGAGGTCTGTGGAACGTGATACACAAAGTTGCACCCCTGAACACTTACCAAACACGATATTGAGGCACATTGCAAGCATGACACCAAACTGCAAACAGAAAAAAGGAGTGGGGAAGGAAGTCATCAGTTGTTTAAGCTCGTAAAATGTTTAGATTGCACACATGCTTCAGGCATGCAGAAGCTGAAATGAGCTGCAGAAGAGCATAACATTGTAGCACAATCACAAAAATACCTCAGGCGCATTACAGCAACAGACAAGCTCACCACTACAAGGACTGCGATGAAGTTCAGAATATCAGCAGCACCCAACGCCAGAGTGCCAGCAACCTGCAGATTCAGATGAAGGGAGTGCCTCATATGATCAAGCCATTGTGAGACTCATATGATCAGGCTATTATAAGACTCATATGATCAGGCTATTATAAGACTCACATGATCAGGCCATTGTAAGACTCATATGATCAGGCCATTGTGAGACTCATATGATCAGGCCATTATAAGACTCATATGATCAGGCCATTTTTAGACTCATATGATCAGGCCATTATAAGACTCATATGATCAGGGCATTATAAGACTCATATGATCAGGGCATTATAAGACTCATATGATCAGGCGATTGTAAGACTCATATGACCAGGCCATTATAAGACTCATATGATCAGGGCATTATAAGACTCATATGATCAGGCGATTGTAAGACTCATATGATCAGGGCATTATAAGACTCATATGATCAGGCGATTGTAAGACTCGTTGCGTCTCATTTTTGAGGTATTCTGTTATAGGCAGGAACAACAGACATGCACATGCCACGTACCAAAGATAGCCGAGGCTGGAAGGAAGCTTGAATGATGACTCTGATCTGCAGGTTTGGAATCATAAGAAACACAAAGTTTAAGCCGCTTGCAATGTCTGGCAAGCATATGGCAGATCAAAATTGTCGCAACTAAAAGGCATGTGCTTTGGGAAGCAAAAAGTCGGCTGAACTGAGCAAGGTAACAGCTCGTAAAACTGATGCTTTAAAAACCTGCTCGACCCACCAAGAGGAGAACTAGGGCTGCTGCAAATATGAGCGTGTAAGCAGTCTTCACCTCAACCATGAGGTCAAGAACCTGCAGTTGTAATTTAGGTGGCAACAGTGGAGCGTGGAACAGAAGCTAGTGCAGGTACATCTTGTACAGTTTGAGATGGACAGCAAAGACACGCATCCATGTTAGACTTAACAACCCAAAGCAGCAGAACATCATATCTTGTAAAATGCATGGGACAATGACTGACGTAAGCTTCCACCAATCCCGCAGGATAAATTAATATGTATATAATGCTTTCTGCAGTCACCCCGCAGGGCAAAATTCGATATTTATGCGGGGTGCTATGGGAAAGGTACGGTGTATAGAAATTCCAGAGATGCAACAGGATGCAAACTGGATGTTAAATTGTATATGATGTGACCAGCAATAATGCTGAGATGACATGAATAATGACTAAGTTTGATGCTAGAGGACGCTCATCACCTTGAACATATCCCCTGTACGGAAAAGCCCGGCCTGTCAAGGGAAAAAAAGGAATTATTGAGAAAAAGCCACACCGAGATTGAAGTGCAGGCAATGCTTATCTTTGGACTTTGTTTCCACTTTTCAAGGTGCTATCAAAGTTTGAGTGACATACAACAAGCAGAGTTTGAGCGACAGACAATTAGCAAAGGGTTGGACAGTAGGAGCAGCATATGAAACACGTGCATGTTCTCAGGCAGCCCCTAGCAAAATATTGTAAGACAGCCCACTCACAGAATCTTCTTTACCAACTTCCCATCTTCTGCTTTGCCCCTGCAGCAAGATAGGGAAGCACTTGTGAGAAATATGGCAAAGGCAAGTGCGCAATATAACACACCTCTCAACCCAACACTTACATACGCCCATGCCCACACCCACACCCACGTTAACAACTGCAGCCATACCCACATCAACATCAACACCTACATTTATGCCCACATCCACATCCAAACCCACAGACAAACAAGCATGCACGCACAGGGGAGCGAATGAGGAAGGAGGGGCCCTGCACCAATCCTGGGACGTCTGAGTTGCTGGCACTGAGGGTGCTGTTGCTGGCGTCTGTGGTGTTCCCCACGCCTCTACCCTCTTGCAGAGCCTCCGGGACGGCAAGCGTGAGCATGAATGGCCGTGCTGGTGCGTAAAAGGAGTCATAGACTGGGATCCTACAAGAAATTGCCAGTAGGCAAGGGTTTCTACGAGTTCTTTTGGAAAAGCTTGTGTCGTCAACCAGGTCAATGAGCAAGTTGCAACAAGCACGTTTGTTGCTACAGTAACTTTTATTACCTTCTTTCAGTGGGTGCTTCCTCGGGTTGCAGGCTGAAAGCATAGTACAATAGCAGCCCCTGCAGATAAGGGGAAAAAGTAAAAGGGAGGGAACGGCAGAAGCAAATTACTGACAGCCTGAGTGTACGAGGTGTGGGTAGCACTTTGAGCAAAGTCAGGGTACACGCACTGGTGCTTTAAATGTGTTTGCGGGTAAGTAATGTTTAACACAATGATATGCACAAACATGACGATTTGCAGGTGCTACACAGAGGATAAAGAAAGTGCAAACATAATACAGCATGAGCCTGCACACATGGTGGATACATCCAATTATGCAACATTGAGCAAGAGTGTTCAGAGAAAAAGTGAATTGACTGCTTAAATGATCGTTTGGATGCATTCACTGCAACATTCAGTCGCACAGGTCAATGCAATAATGCATGTCTGCTCTCATTAAGCTCACCACTCCACACATCAAGAAAAGGCACACCACGATCTCCCAGGCGACCCTGTGAGTGTGAGAATAAGATGGGTGGGATCATGCTATTGTTAAACGAGGCACACAAAATCCTGTGAACATTTAAGCAAATGATGAGTTTTTGACTTCTAAAGTAGCAACACTTGAGTCCCAGGTAAAAAAGGATGTGCGGTTTGAACCCGTGATATAGCACTCACCAGAAAGGGTTCATGGTACCTCGGTATACACGGTTTGCAGGCTGCATGATGGCTTTCTTCATGCCATGAAAGTGCTTAAAAGCTGCAACATTGCAAAGGTGAGCACGCAGTTAGGGTCAGTAAATCCAGGAGAACATCTGCTATAGCATCTTACATTTGTGGGCGCATCTTATTCAGTGTGCACATGACGTTGATGCTCTACCTTAGTGGGCGCATATTACTCAGTGCGCACATAACATTGATGCTCTAAGGACAACCAGTCCTTTGCAATTTCTAAAAAAAGTGACTTGTCTAAATGCAATTCCCACCTGAACCATTTGACCCAACGGAATCTCTGCTTAAGCTTCCGTCCCTGGAGGAGCAAATTGTGTTCTGTAGCAGAGGAGACGCCTTCTTATCCAGCTTGACGGTACGTGTCTCTTCCTTGGGAATGGGGTGCTCGTTCACACGTGTGTCATCTTTAGGAAAAAGTGTAAGTGTGTGTGTGTCAGTGTGTGTGTCAGTGTGTGTCAGTGTGTGCCAGTGTGTGTGTGTGTGCCAGTGTGTGTGTCAGTGTGTGTCAGTGTGTGTGTCAGTGTGTGTGTGTGCATGTACTTGAGAGCATTCACTACTCATTGTACATCTACATGCGTGCAAAATTAAGATGAAACCGTGCAGGCTTGCAAATAAGCCCCAAGCATTTAGCTCATTAAAAAGGGCGAGACAGGGTGCACTTAAGTACGTTTCTTTTATTCTGTACAAAGAGAGGGCGCACAGCAAAAACGCATGGAACATTGTTTCCAGTGATGTGCCAGTACGCCTTATTTTCATTTTCAGTTTGTATGTACCATACGGTAACGGTACAGTACATGTGTGCAAAACCGTAATATGCAAATTAACAGGAAGTACAGTCCAAGCCGTACCAATACGGTTGACCATAGAAGCTTGCGTGGTGGGGTGCGTACCCGCCAGCCACTAAAATACACCTCCAACCAATTCAACATCACGGTATATATTATACCATGTCCACGATCACTTCAGATATTCAATGATTATTTGGCAAAAAAACGAAAATTTGAATCTTTGAACCCTCTCCGAACTGGCTTGGAAGTCAAAATTAATATTTATCTTAAAATACCATGTTCACGATCACTTCGGGACCACACTTTCAAATAATTAACTGAAATTTCGATTTCAGTTCGTGAGGGGGTCTGAGGATTGAATCTTGAGTTTGAGGGCACTTTGGGAGGGCCCTGTCGGGAATTCATTTTGAGTTCAAGAGCCCCCCTGTGAATGCTGCCTGTGCACTGCTACTGCTGTTTGTTATGGCTGAAGCTGTGGCTGAGGCTGAAGCTGAGGCTGTGGCTGAGGCCAGGGGGTTCACACTGGCGCGCTTGGAGCTCATTTCGATTTTCACCCTCAAAACCACTATAAATAATTAATTTATCACTTCGAATTCAGGTCGGAGAGGCCTCCAAGAATTTCGTTTTCTGGCCAAATAGTTGATTAATTTCCGAAGTGATCGTAAACGGACGGTATGGCCCCAAAGCCTGCCAGCGTGGATCCCCTGGCCCTGTCCTTGAAGCCCCAGTACCCAGCTGAGAGGCTGGCTGCAGCAGCAGCACTGCTTAGACAGCAGCATCCAACAGTGGGGGGCTCTCGAATTCACAAATTAATTCCCGACAGGACCCCCGCAACGTACCTTCAAACCCAAAAGTTAATCCCCAGACCCCCATACGAACTGAAAACTGAAGGTTAATTAATTTTTTTATCTTGGTGTCACGAAATAATCGTGGAACAGACGGTATACATAATAAGTATGAACAGGGGCATAACACAAACACAAAAAGAGGCGAAGGGAGGCTCTGGAGGAGAGCAGCTTGCATGTCCCCCAAAGCCTGAGGCCCCTGCATTCCCACCTGCAGCAGGCCTGCAAGTGGGCCAGCCTCAAAGGCAGGTAAGGGTTGACAGGTTACTGCTGAGTTTCGGGTGGTAAGCGCAAGGCTTGTTGGGGATGTTAGCACATACCGTACACTGTACTGGCACATCACTGATTGTGTCAAATTATACGTTGCCTTACCGTAGGCGTGAATGGCGTAGTCTGAGTCATCTGAATAAAGCCCAGAGCTTCCTTCCTCTCCTTCACTGTCTGGTGATTTGACTTGCACAGACTCTGAGGGGAGGCGGTCGGCCATCAGGCGTGTTGAGGCATGGCGGCTTCGACGCTGCAAGGCTGCAGTACCCTCTTTGTCCTCACCCTTACCATGCAGCTCTAGCCAAAGCCTTTTGCGCCGTTTTGTTGCCTAGAGAGGGAGCAGTGTGTTTGTGTTGCATGTCAAGGGTTGTGTAGGTCAGAGCTTGGGTCTGTGCGACTAGAGTGTGCCATTATCAGAGCATTGTTATTTCTACATGCGGGAGTTTGCCTACAATCTAGTTTAAAATGAAGGTCATTCCTGCCGTACCCTTATGGATTTAGCAACATCCCGCATAGACAGACCAACGTAGCAGAGCACGCACACCAGGAGGACGAGGTCGTTTGCTAAACGATTCCTGGGAGGCACAAAATAAAATACAGCGTCAGCGTCAAAATCAGACAAATCATCAACAGTTTAGATCAAGAGACCATGGTGACCATCTTGATAGCATGTGCAGTTGGGGATATGCAACAAAAGCATGAGGTTGGAGCAGTAAACTAGCCGGGAGGTGCTTTTCCTGCAGAACCTGCTTGCTAGGATTCTCTCGCTCTTAAATGCTTTAAAAGCTTTAATAAAACAGGAAAGTTGAACCAGCCTCACTTCATTCCATCCAGAAGCAGGCCTGTCCTTGTGTAGTCCCTATTTTCTAACGCCTGCACCAAAGAAGCCAAAATGGAGAGTTGGTTTAAAAACTTCCGCGCAACAATTCAGAATTGAGTCAAATCTCCTACTCACGTTGCTGTCGTGGGACAGCAAGCCATGCACAATACCTTGAAGAAATTCATAGACAGGACAGGGAGGCATGGATCTAAGCGTTACATCCAATTTTATGGCTGATTGTTAAAGGCTTTTTGATGCCTGGTTGCATCATTCTTTGCACGATACCTTACCTGAATATCAAAAAAAACTTCAATAAGGCCTGTGATCAAGGGGCAATCAAAGCAAGCTTTAACAGTCAAAAACAAGTTCCATTTTACAGATGTGTACTCCAGGGGCATACTCCAAGTTTGCTACGCTAACACGCAACCCCAGCAACACACGCAAGGTGCAGGTACATACAAGGCAAAACAGCTTCACACACGATGCAGGTACATTTAAGGCAAAACAGCTACACACACGATGCAGGTACATACAAGGCAGAACAGCTACACACACGATGCAGGTACATACAAGGCAGAACAGCTACACACACGATGCGGGTACATACAAGGCAAAACAGCTACACCTTAAAGGCAGTAATACCTTTCAACGCTCCCACTTTTCCATCTTTCTAATTAGCCCAAATTTAATTGTTAGGTTAGCCTTTGAGCTTGACAACAGCACATGTCCTCAGCTACTAAGCAAAAATGAAAGTATAAGGGGACAATGCCATTGCTTTTCAATAATCCTAACCCAACAATGTTTCTGTAGCAGCAATGATCTCTATACCTGAATCTGTCCAGGCGGCCTTTACAAGGAGATATCCAAACAGTTGGAGATCAACATTAAAGCCGACAATTTTGAACTGCGTAGATGGTGAGTGTGAGTTGACCTTGTGATGAATGTGCTGCGTAGTTGCAATAAGGGCAATGCATACAAGGACCAATTTTGAACTGCGTAGATGGTGAGGGTGAGTCGATCTTGTGATGAATTTGCTGCGTTGTTGCAATGAGGGCAATGCATACAAGGACCTGCAAAGCCTATGCTTTGCCTTATGTGAAGACCTTTGCTCACAGACCGGTCAGGTAAGGCTCGAATGCAATATAAAGGAGTGTGCAGGTGCTAGTATGCTGCCAAGCGTTGCTTTGTCTTTGTGTGGAGGCGATATGGGTCAACAAAGTTTACAAAAGGAGCTGGAAGCAGCTTCCAGGTCATGCTGTTTACTACAGTACTACAGTACTACAGTAAAGAACAACAATAATATTTCCCCCTCAGTCAGAATAACTTACAGTAACAGCCTGCGTTGCCATTTGATCCAAGTACTGTCCTTCTTTGATGAACTCCAGCACTCTACGCGTTTGCCGCGAACCAGCGGAAACATCAATCAAGATTGGGTAGACGGGGTCTGGAGTAAGGGGAAGGCCAGCCTTGGATCTGAATCCTGGTGGGGCATTCTTGAATCCGTGTGGAACCTGCACAGCAATTGTTCACGTACGTCAGTTTTGGTTCCAGCAGGGAGCATCCAACACAAGTGATGGACAGTATTGACGACCAAATTACAATGGTCGGTACACCACTGCTTCGTGTGAGATCGCAGCCTGACAACAAAGTACATACCCTCCTATTACATGTAGTTTGTGATTAGATAGACGCCTTTGCATGCGTTGTGCAAGATTGAACACTCACCCTGTTTATGTTTAATTCAGGGGAGGCGTCTGAAGAGTTGTACCTGCAATAAGGGATGTAGAGGAAGAGAGGTGTCGAGTGAGTGATCCGTGTTCCCCAGCAAGAAAAGGTGCGCTCTATGCTTATGAAATAGTCACCCATGGAAGTTTCCCAGAACAATTTGCCAATAAGTCTGCCCGAACGTGTCAGAATTGAGCTGCATATCAGGGCACCTTGTGTACCACATTAAACACCATGCAGAATTTGTTCTGGTGAAGAAAACATACAGGCAACAACAACTTATATGCCCAATTCAACAACATGCGAATACTGTGACTTATGATACTGGGGCCTTATTACATTGGTCAATTCTTGGATGAGCGTATTAATTGTATCTCTCAGAGTTTTGTGACAGGTTTTTAAGACTTAGCTATGGTGACCACGCAGAGATTGGATTGAACCAAAGCAACATCTCTGACACTTACACACGATGAACATGGGGAACCCCAATGAACATGGGGAACAATGAACATGGGGAAGCAACTTTCTTTTCCAAGAAAGCAAGTGACTCCATGACTCATTTGCGTCTATAATACAATGTATTTGCAAACATTGGAGATAAATTGCACGACATTGCTCAGTCTCATCGGTATTGTTGGAAATTAATCGGAGGTTATTGGTGTCGTAAAACTCACCAGCCTTCCGGCGTCAAAGTTGGGTTAAACATTGAACTGGTAGACACAAAAGCTGGGTCAACCCCTGTGGCCACATGATGTCATACATTGTTACTGATGCTGGCGAGATAAGTTGCAGAACGGAATAGAGGGCAGTTGAAATCCTAAATGGCTACACTGGGCAAAGACAGTGTGCATTACTCGCGTCACTCCCAAACAACTTTGGGATTTGAATGCCTGAAGCACACTTACCGATCCAGATTGCATCATCTTCGGCAGCATCAGCAGCCCTGAAGGCAACCTCGTTTGCAGCTGCAGAGGTGCGTGCCTCCCCACATTCAGCAGCAAGGATACGAGCAAGGCCTCCTGTGAGTTTGGATATGTATTTGAGAGAGTTGTTTTGCAAGCTAGCAGCCAACACTTTCATGCAAGCTGCTAGACAAAAAGGATATATTCTCCCTGACAGAGGGTCGTGGCTCAGCACAAACAAGGAGCGCTCCAGAGCTTGAGCAATGGAATTCATATGAGCTGACAGTTGTTGTCAAGTGTTAATTTTGCTATTGTTTAAAGCGAGTATTGCATTACCAGTTTGTACCAAAAGCAAGTAACACCTCATACACATCAATGTGTTTGATAAGGCACCTTTTCTGCAGTTTTGTTCATATCTTGCACCCCCAGGAAGCAAGCTGCTTGGTGATCGACGCTCCTGCAGGAATGCATCAGCATGTGTCTTTCAATGCATGTTGAAGGCATGGTGATTCATGGAAAGGGACAAAGGAATGAGCAGGCATGAAGCACACATGCTGGGACCCGGATGTTTCACAAAGACTGAATGGAAAACGGAAAACGTAAGGGGCGCAATATGTGATATACTACCTTAAAAGAAATATCTCTGCACCTTTGCACCGGGCTGACTTATTCCCAAGCGTCTTTATAGGTACGAATAATTACTACTGACAAAGTGGTGCAAGAAACACGATGAAAAGTTTAAAAGGAGGTACGTTGCAATTACAGAAGCGCACACCTGTAGAAACAATGAGCCTGCAAGCACTTGGTTCCCACGAATTCCTATTCGCCGCACTGTTCCCTCGACTACACTCTTGGTTTCCTGAGTGTCTGGTGTCTGTGAACAGGGCCAGAACAAACAGTAAAATTCAGTTATCCGGAATTGAGCGGTGGTGATCAGTATACACAAATCAAGCTTGCATCCCTCTACCACTAGCTCTGTAACAAAGGCACGCAGTGTACAGCATAGAGCAATTGCATCTACACACCTGTGGATAGCCATTCCATAAATCTCCATCCTCATTTAACAGCCTTCGATTCAGGTGCAAAGCAGTGCGCATCCCTGTGTAATGGTGACGGGTGATTAAGAAGGAAAGAGCTGTCTTGTATAAGGCAAAGGGTGTGCTGTAATTCTGGCGACTTGCTTTGCTCTTGCTGCTAGTGTAAGGTGAGTGCTTAACACTCGAAGCCTACTATGAACCGTCCTGGGCAATGTCTCCTGTGATAGTGCTGCTAAGTAAATGTTTCAACCTCGCTTACAAGCATTTGTTTTGTCTGCACGAGCAACATCCATACATCTATGAAGCCAGTCCAGCAGCAGCACCAGCAACAACAGTAAGAACAGAGCGTTGCTCAATAACCATTCAGGCATGTGCGGCAACTGTGCTACACTGTGATGGTATTGCTTGTGGTGTGCTGCCAAATTCAACAGTAACTTGCTACACCTTTTGATAACGAGGAAGAGGTGAGATTAGAGGTTTCCTCAGACTCTTCAGGGCTGGCATAAGAACTTTGCCCACCGCCGACCACAAAAAAAAAACGAGTGTCACTGCCACCTCGTTCATTTTTCACGCCTGAAAAGGTGATTGGGAATTGGGGGGTTAATTCAAAACCACGACATGGCATGACAATTACGGAACAATCAGTGGGGATGATCTTAAATATTATGGTTCGGGACAGTACTTCATATAACGATGCATATTAGCTTGTAAGATGTGCCATGTGTCAAGAGGCAAAGCATAGTAATTGCCTAGCGCATGAAAAAGTAAGGCAAGCAAGGTGAGCACATTGTTGCCGGACTTGACTTACAGTATTGCGCCTTTTCATTGTTTGAGCCAGGGTTGAGATCAAGCGATTCCTTCCCAATTCCGCGGGTGTTGGAAAACGAATTTGCTGAGGTTGTACCGCTCAGTTTCCCAACAAAATCCAGATTACCCAGGTCTGTACTTCCAGATCTGAAGACAGGCCAGCGACAACAATGAAGAGCACGTCAAGCATTTTTAAAGAAGAAGGGCTTAAGAGAACAAAGACGATTGCAGACCAGCGGCTACAAGTGGAAAATGCTGGTCATGCAAGCAACAATGCGTGCATACAAGAAGAAAGGAGTGCCAGCTGTAGTAGGCGAGATGGTATGCAAAAAGGGGTGTAGGACTCACTGTGCTGACACGAGACCTGGCAAACTTACGTGAAGACCTTGGCCCTTTCTTGCAGGGAGCCGGAGTCGATTGCAGCTGTACTGGCATCAATGGTTTTCTCGATTTTCCGGAGCTCATCAATTCGAACACCCTGCGATTCTGCTAACAAATCTAACATGGTCCGCCACTGCAAAAGGAAGGAGGCACACACATATGTCATGTCTACAAGCTGAACACCTGAGCAACAACGCTCTGAAACGTGACAGTGACACACATACCACAAACCGCTGCTAGCTGGGATAAGGGAGGGAATTGTTGCAAGCAGCGTTGAGAAATTAGCGATGTACAGACCTACTTCAAGGTACGTGCTTGCGTGCATGCGGGCGTGCGTGTGTGTTTGTGTGCTTGTATGCGTGCATAAAAAAAAATGCGTAAACAAGGAGTGGATGTCGATGGAGGCTATCAAACTTGTGGCGTGAGTTTTGATAGGATAATAAAGAAACCTAGGGTATATTTTGAAAAGGGCCTTGCAGAAAAGGGTGTGTGGCATTGGTAGCAGAGGCAGATAGGAGAAGAAGTCATGATCTCATCTTTCACCTTATTCTGTAATCAGTTAGCAAAACACACATCCTGTATCAGGCATCCACCCCAAGTGCTTACCGCAGACACAATTCGGTCGTCTGTCTTGTTGTGTTTATTGTCAAGGGTATTCTCCACACTAGAAGCCAACCTGCAGCCAATAACATCAAAGAACCATATTTATCTGATGAAGTTTGTAACACAATGCTTAGCAGCAGTGTGCGCTTAACGCGAATTTTAGACATAGGTAAACTTGCAATAGTGAACTACTTGCACGACCTTAACTCACTTGGATGCATTTTGTACCTTGTAAAGGCTATCGTACGTTATTAGACCCAGCGAGGTCCAAACATTGTTGCTCTAAATCTTTACACACGGCACCCCAGGGTCCGCAAACATTTCTGGCGGTGAAGATTTTGGTTAGGAGCCTGTGTCGATTCTCAGCCTAGGAGCCCTGGGTGGCCTGGAAAGGCTTGTGAGGAGTTCTGGACAGCCCCAACATAGTTTGCCGCCCTAAAGTTTTACACACTGCACCCTAGGGCCCCCAAATTCCTCTGGCACAGTACAAATTATTGTTAGAAGCGCATGTTAAGCTTCAGCTTGTGAAGTCCCTGGGTGGGTCTGGGGAGGCTTGTGCGAAGTTTGGTGGGAACGTGACAGCGCTAGGGACTCACGCCCTCACAAGGGGGGCATCACCCAAAAAGAAAAGAGAGAAGGAAAAAAGGCAGTATCGAACCCTCTATACTTGAAATGGTTCCACTTTGGAACTAAAGACCATAAGACTCCTCCAATATGCTCTTATAGATACATCTGCCCAAAAACACAACGCTGGAAGTTTCCAGGCTTTCTGACCAGAAGACCACGGACGCTAGTTTCAGTCTTCAGATACAATGGATTTATAAAAAGTTTTTTGGTCCGTTGCCTCTTGTATTCCACCACGTGCATAATGTAAGAGTGTGCTTTGCAGTAATGTAGTCGCACATTAAAATAAAGCACTAAGGAAGCAAGCCAGAGCTGTTCATTAAACTCTATATGCTAATGGATCTTAAGCAGTGGCTCTGAATGCTTACTCTCTAATGTCATATTGCTTGCACGTTGCATGAGCACCTCAGCATACTTAAATTTCATGGGAGGAGTGGTGAATATAACCCTACGCTTCTGCTTTTTGTAGTCTTTGACATGTGTGCCTCATGCATGTAACTTCACGTGTAAGTTTGTGTGTATGTACGCATGTGTGTGAGCTTGCATGCATGTCGCTCTTGCGTATGTGTCATTGTTTACGATGTGTTTGTTTGTGCATAAGCGTGTACATGTGTGTGTATGTGTGTGTGTGTGTGTGCATAAGCGTGTACATGTGTGTGTATGTGCGTGTGTACGTGTGTGTGTGTGCTTGCATGCAGGTTGCTCTTGTGTATGTGTCATTGTTTGTGGTGCATTTGTGCATGTGCGTGTGTACGTACGCGTTTATGTGTGTTGTGATTGCCTGCACTGACCCATCCTGGTTAACTCTGCTTGCAGGGTCAAGGGCACTCCGGGTTGTAATTCCTTCCTTGTAGCATTTCAGCATGCTCTTTGATCATGTCCTTTTGAGAAATACATGAACTTGCAATATTTTACACGATGCTACAGTAGCATGTCAACATTTTTTCTGAAATTCCACAGTTCATGCAGCCTTGTTCTGAGCACGCAGATTTTGTTCCAAGGCTAGCAACCATATGGTTGTATATAAACCCTCCTGACCACAAAGGGTACGTAGTGACCTAACTTTTGCAATCAAATTCACGGCAGGAAGTACGAGTCTGCTGCTGCACCATTAAAACAAATTTGGGCCCCCAGGTTTCTAATCCAAGAGAAAATCAGCCCTCAGGCGGTACTTATGGCGTGCGTGCTGGGGGGCCCTGGGAAAAATAAACGTTCTTCCAGCGTGATGACTCAGCAACCCATAATGGACACAAGGGGTCTATGCCCTGCTGGGCTCCGCCAAAAGGAATACCTTAAAGATAGTGGATCCTGTCTGTGATACGACTCCTTACCAGCGCAATGAGGAGAATGGTTAATTGACTGCCTGAACTATGTCTGCTTGACCTGAAGAAAAGAAGGTTACTAACACATTCAGCAGGATGTCACACAGCTCTACCTGTCAAGATGTGTCATCAGCGTGTTGGAACTGTCTTCTATAGTGGACAAGGCACCCGCTCCTTGCTGCAAACGCGCCACCTTGCTTTCACTAGATTGGGTCCTGTGAGTTGATCAGTGATTGGTTATTCAGTCCCAGTTCTTAACTGGTATGTGGGTCATTGAGTGGTTGGGTGGGTGCCTGAACAAGGAAGCCAAAATAATGTGCAATTCATTGTGAACTCCTTTTAAATCAATAGAATGTGCATAGGGCCTCATTAAGAGCAGTGACTACTCTCAAAGAGGCAAGTCATAAGGCTGGTGCTCATTCTTTCATACATTCCTAAGATGGGATGAAAACCTGTGATTCCAATTTGCAGTACATAAGCTGCACATAAAATTCTTCCTAACGCCATCAACAAGACAAAAAAAAATTAACATACACGCCAGGGATGGGTCATACGGACTTTTGAGACGTCCCATACGGATTAATACGCCATTAATACGACATACGCGTATAATACGCAAACCTATTTTTGCTATTTTGGGGGGTACCCTGGGCTTGCACCAACCACCCCCCAACCACCACCGATTTGTCCCCCCAGCCTCCAGAACATTATAATGCCTCCTGGTAAAGA
>Ga0307974_1000504_pt1:0-22500 | contig 24059 bp, 24 predicted proteins | sample OrgLakmetagen784_FD_201812 | JGI IMG/M metagenome (GOLD analysis project Ga0307974, IMG submission 201812) | Saline water microbial communities from Organic Lake, Antarctica - #784 | ecosystem: Environmental > Aquatic > Non-marine Saline and Alkaline > Saline | place: Antarctica: Organic... | reverse complement strand
CAGATACGGCGTTGGCATGAATGCTTTTGCACACGCACCCTGATCCACATCATGTGGCCCTAAACCTCAACTTGGCAGTGTGAGGCTCTTAAATTCTGACACCTAAACATTTCAACCTTAAATATGCTGTATTTGCAAACCCTGCTGGCGCATTTTTTTCCCTTCCTGGGAATGAGAGTTATTTTATTCCACGTTCTGGCTTTGACAAAACTAATTTGATGGGTGTGCTTGAGCCATACATAGCCAGAGGAGGTAAATTCGGCTAAATTCCGGAATTGAATTTTTTTGCAAAATGACAAATTAATAACACAGCTAGGCTAATTGATTGAAGACTTGGCTGACATGGAAGGTTATTCTGGTCTGGGCGAGTGCGTAGAGTAGAAAAAGAAAGCAGGTTGTGCAGCACCACCGGCATGGAAAGGATGATGTTTGTGTCCTGCACTATGCAGAGCCACACAACATCCCACCATGAGAACAAAAGTTGGGGATCAGATCGTTGGGAGGTAAACTCCTGCAAACCATCAGCAGTATTGCACAGATGTTTTCGGGGTTATTATATGTAGGTGTTTGGCGTTGTTAGGTATTTGGCACAAAATGCTCGTATGTAGCCCATCATGGAACCGTCAGACATTTCAGGCCTCAGTTGAAGTTTGGTTTAAACGGTAAATTTAACCACGGTTGAAGTGCGGTTGAAAATTGACCTATCAACCGCAGGGTCTGTTGATAAATTTCCACACCGGTGACCCCCTTTGCTGATTTTCCGTAAGGGTGATGTTCCTCATTAATCATTGAGTTTTCACTAAACTCTTATGCAATGAGATTTTTTTATTCAGCATGCTGTGGGTGATCTACAATCAAGATTTGGCAGCAAAAGCTGCGAGGGGTTCACGTCATTGCTTGTCTGATGCAGGGCCCTGTAATTGGCTGGAGAATATATACTGCTTTGGGTGGTCAGCCTTTTGATGTCTAGCTTGAGTCCATCCAGTTTCAAGGTATATTTGCGGGGAGCATGTGGGAATATTTTAAGTTGTATCAAGACGATCAATATATACCTGGCTTGAGACTGGTCACTCCCGGATGCTACAAACGAATAGTTAAGAGGAAAGGAAAGCAGGAATCTGTGCTGAAAATGGATTAGCGTGACTTAATAAAGGACCTCAAAAAAGCCAGATCCCAACCAAAAGTAGTGTGTGTCACAGAGAAGCAAAAAAGTCGGATGGAGCAAAAAAGCAAGCAATCAAAGCCTTCTTTGCTGCTTGCAGCAAAAAGTACAGCTAGCACATCCTCGTTAAGCAGCCTCTCAGCAGCAACCCCTCAGTATCATTACATCTTTCACACAAAGAACTGGAGACCAGCATGTATGAAGGCTTGTAAATGATCCTAAATTAGTGGGACGTCCAACAATTAGGCAAGAGCAAAAAGCTACGTATGCATACATAATCAGAAGAACAACCAGCTTAAATTATGACAAGTTGCTTTAATGAGCACTCAAAGGGGAACATAAAGCAAGTTTGCATTCAAATAAAATTAGCTGCCAAGTCTGCACAAAACGTCATCTGTGCAAAAGTGTGCACAGCAATTAAACTCCACCCCCGATAAAAGAGCAAACGTTGTTGCTACAAGCTGTCACAGCCACAGCAGCTACGTAATCCTGATCCGACATAAAAAAATGAGCTCACCATACAGCCACCACCACCCATTTATGTGCAGGCTTCAATATCCCACAACTTGCAAACAGGGGTTCAAAGCAAAACAGGCAAAAAATTCTTGGTGCTTATAAAAGAGGCAGTGGTGGATCAGGACATACTGTGTACCTGGACATACATTGGTTTGCAAGATTATGCACTTCAGGTATTATGCTACTTGCATGCATGCCATAACACTTTTCATATGCATTTCTTGCAGGCAGTTGCTCTTTCTGTGTGCTGGTTGCTTATTCCAGCCTGACTCACACCAAGTAAGGCAATTTTAGAGGCAGCAACGCTTGGACTACTGCAATACTTGTGCAGATGACTGGTATAGAATTTATGTCTAGCTGCATGCCTGACTCACTAAACCCCTGAAAAGGCACGCATTTGGTGGTCTTGCCCCAAAAGCCAAATGCCAGTGTTTTGCCAATAGGACTCACGGCCACACTGTTCACACGCAACAGCACGACCAGCTTAGTAGCAGAGTGCGACATCTCAAACCCACTTTGCGGGCTTCGCGTCTTCAAACAGGATGCGTTGGGCGTGGAGCTCTTGAAGACCTCGTGCCATGTCCAAGCTGAATTGTGTCACCTTAACTAGAGGCAGCTGCTTGTACACTGTGTGTGAGGGAGTAGTGAAGCTAGCGTTAATTTGAAGCAAGGTACGGCATAACCGCAGGTAATGACGTGATGACTTTCACCCACGCACTCTGATCAATGATGAAGTTATGAAGGGAAGCTTTGTGCTGCTTTATGATTAGACATGGCTGGCCTTTACTCATGGTACTCAATCTGTATTGCTGATTCAGGTGCCGGGAAAGTCGTTGAGCTGCAGTCTGATTGTCGACGAGATCTCTCTCTTGGATGAACGCCTCCTTCTGAGTTTCTCCCAGCAGGCCACTGGCCGCAGGTGGGCTTGGTGATCTTGAATGATGATGGGAGGGCAGCTGCTGGCTCCCTTGCAAGTGAGTGAATGTATGCAAGCAGTGAAATGCAGCGACTGTGATGTGAGTGTGCAATCTCGCGTGAAATGTTCACTGCTTGCATGCTTGCGATGAGGGGAGATGCTGCAGCTTATTATCACAGCTTAAATTGTCATCATCACGAGGGGATCAACCAATGTGCACGCGTCACCTCGTTAAATGCGCGCGGGATCAATGTAGAATTCCACCAATTTAATGTGTTTATGAAGTTTGTGATGTACCAATCAATTCATCACTGGTGTATTAGGGTTTGGATCATTTTGCGCTGATAACCATTGATCAATTCAAATATTTTATGTGATCTCGACGCATTATTTCTTGGTCACTGAATGGGCAATGTCCTTGCCCAACCCAAAGTCCAGCAGCATGAGCCTGTGTCTGACCTGCCCAGCGTTGTGCTCAAGGACACTTTAGGTATGTTTGTCTCAACCTTTCCGTGTTTTGATACCTATCAGGAGTACTTCAAACATTACAACTGCTTCAAACAACGCAGGGCGAGGCCGGTTTTTGAAGACGCTCCTGTGCCTTCATGATGAAGGAGGGCTGGTGGTTGTTAAGGTGTGTGAGGCGCACCACGAGTGCGATGTGTGTACAAATCAGATACCAACGCACGCGTGCGCGCACACACACACACACACATTCACACACACACACTCACACACGCACACATATTCACACACACACACATACACGCACACACTCACTCACACACACACACACACACACACATGCACACGCGCGCACAAACACACAGGCACACACCACAAACACAAACACACACAGGTACACACGTACATGCTTACACTTTTCAACACACACTTACGTGTACACACTTTTCAGCATACACTTCCATACACTTCCATACAATTACCTGATTATCCAATACAAACATATTGCTGTAGGCTTACCACAAACGAGCAGACTCGCCCCCCCTGGGGCCCTACAAACAGCAGCTTGCATGCCTTCGGTGAGTTCGACCACACTCATCACAAACACACTCGTTCTGGCACACGCACGCAAGCACACACACACCTTCACACATACACAAACCCTCACACACACAAACACACACGCAAACACAGGCTCTAGGTTCCGGCAGGTTATCACCTGTGATGAGGTGTGCCTGCTCCTTGTGTGTGGTGTATAAGCAATACAGCCTATTGCTAGCCTTCGCACTGAGCCACATATACCCTTGCCATACTCCTTATTGCGCAGCGCTTCCTTGCATGGCCTTCCCTGCCCACACGTGTGGCCTTGGCAGAATTGGGTGGACACTGCCTCAGCGGGGTACCTCATGCGCCAGCATCTGGCATCAGGCTTGAACGACCGGCTGTCCACCCGCCCTTTCCTCACGCACGCGCAAAAGGTGGGCTATGGCATGCATGTGACGTGCGTATGAATCTGGGTGGGCTATGACGTGCATATGATTTTGGGTTAACATGACGTGTCCATTTTTGTCCCTGATGGGCCTGCTACTTGTGTGTGTGTGTGTGTGTGTGTGTGTGTGTGTGTGTGTGTTTGTGTGTGTGTGTGTGTGTGCGTGTGCGTGTGTGTGTGCGTGCGTGCGTGTGTGTGCGCAACAAAAGGAACAGGATTTAGGCATTAAATAAGTACGGCAAAAATTTCCAGGTACTACTTATGAAAAAGCACAAAAACGCACAAGCTTACACCTTTACAAACATGAAAACATGGCTGTAATAAAAATTTCAGAGGTGGATTGCCTTCCAGCTGCTGCATGCGGTTGCCCAGAGCCACGACGCTGGATGCTGCCATGGAGACATCAAGGTTGGTATTGTTGCGGTGTACGGCATGTAGTTTTGCTAATTTTTTGGCAGGCATTCTTTTTCTGAAACGTCTTTTAAATACAAAGTTTTGGTCGCGTTACGTGCATGTGCATTTTGTGCATACCTACATAAAAACTGCCATCCTAATCCTTCATCAAACTCGATCTTAACGGTATGTGCGTCCATTTAACAAGGAGGCAAAACATTTATACATTTTTGGGCCGCATGTCTTTTTCCAGTGTTTAGTCTTCTCACCATCTCCTAGCTGCCACATCACTTGTTATGTGCACACTTGCACACTACTTACTTAGAACACGGCACTTTTAAACCGTCAATGCACAAACCAATCAGGTACAAAACAATCATTAGTGTGCTGCCCTTCCTGCATTCCAAACATCCTCTCGCCTATTTCAACTCAAACACCATGCAGACCGAGAACGTGCTGCTCACCTCTTGGAGCTGGGTGTTCCTTTCAGACTACGCACCCTACAAGCCCACTTTCCTTCCTGCTGACAACCCGGTAAAAATGTATTCCCTGCTGCTTTGCACGATCCTGTACATGACTGGCCTCTACAGCGTGCATGCATACATGCTTCCTAGCAAGAAGTTACCTGATTATCTTCACACCTGGTGCAATATAAAACTGTGCCCAGCGCATGTCTAGGAGTATACTGTTTAAGATCCCAAGATTAAGCTGCGGCAAGGCGTATCACTCACACACACACACACGAATTTTTACGAAAGGCCCGACGAGCAGCTCCTGCTTCACACACTCCTCTGCGACAGCGAACAAGGATTAAGCCGTAATATTAAGGATTTGTTCAGGAAGCGCCAAAAACAAATGTCCCTGACCGGCATGTGCAAATTTGGGCCTCTGGCTTTAAATCCCCACCCCCACCAATCCTGCTTCTTGACCCCCTACACAAGCAAAAAGGGTGTCGTTCTACTCCTTGAAACAGCATTCATCTGTCTACTTAAAAATGGGGGAAAAGGCTATATGCACACACTCTTGCACTGACCACCTAATTGGTGCTGAAATTTATCTAGACCTTTGCATTCGTTTACTCCATTCATGCATGTTGTACATGATGCAACAAGATACCTGCAAGTTTGGAGGGTGTTTCAGGTTGTTTTCTTGAATGCACCCCTGCGGCCTACTCAGGGGCATTCCATGCCAACTTGTGGCCATGCACGCAGATTCCCCCTTCAATTTCCCAACATGGGTGTCAATCGATAGGGCTTAGGCTTAGGAATGCCATAATGTGATTGAAACCCTGTAGAAGTGCTCCAGGGAAATCCTGGAACACCCTCCTAAAGTCACTGCCCCCCCCCCCCCCCCGACCTTTTCAGAATTGACTCATTTGTATACCAGTTGATAGCTCCCGACGTCAGGATTCCAATTATGCAATTGATAATTGGATTGATACTTGCCGTCAAAAAAAATGGTTTCTGGTGCCTTCTGGATTGTTACTTTTAAATTAAGCACAATGATAGAATATATGAGTTCACAGACGTCAGTTGGCCTTTTGTTTCTTGATGGGCTGCAATGACACCGCTAGAGCCATTTTGCACCGTAGTTACTATACGGTTGACGGTTTTTATTGTCAGACCGTCAAAATGACGATGGTTTTGGAATGACGGTGCGCAGCCTCAGACAGTCGAGGGGAACGTTCGTAACTCCCTGTGTACCCAGTGTCACCGTTTTTCCTGTGAAAGTCAGACCAGGGCTGGAGTTCTGGTCAAGACACAATTTATTTGCTGTTCCATTTATTTCCCTTTTATTAATACACCATTTGTTTGTTTACACAAATAACACATATGCTGTAACGCCTTGCACCGTCATGATAGTCTCCAAGTTTCGAATGACAGTCTAGATCGTCAATGTACGGCGTCAGCCGTATTTTGACAGATTGTATTGTCAGGCCGTCATTACCTTTAAACCGATCCCACCTTGGTTTTCAACTCTTCCTGGTTGCCATCTGTGCAGATACCTTCATTGCTGCATTATTCTCAAGCGTGTAATAAAAGGGGGTCACCCACTTGCTCACAAGTATAGGCCGAGTTTTCCTTCTACTTTGACACCGGCGGCCGGCGCCGCTGCTACATTGCACCAGAACGCTTCTTCTCCACGGCCGCTTCAAACAAGAGCAGCGGCACCGCCACAGTCCCCGCAAGCAACAAGCACGGCGTAGCAGAGGCAGCATTGCCATCATCAAGTGCGGCTGGGACACCCCAAAAGTTAGTTTCTGCAGAGAGCAGCGTACCCTTATCAGGGGCAAGCGGTAGCGTCCCTCTTCCACCTGCTGGGGCTGGTGGGTGATCTACGCACTTAACTTGACTTTTTGTGTATCTGTGTGCGTGTGTGTGTTTGCAGTGAGTGGGTGGGTGTTTTATGTGTGCAGCCTGCCTTTTCTCTTTTACCCAGCCTGAAGCGGTTTGCGTGGTCTTGTGGGGGAGAGGCCTTGGTCTAGCCAAGCACTCTATAAAGTTTTGTCGCTGAGTGCAGACTCAGCAGTTGGGCGTGAACGTCATCACACCCAACAACCTAGATGGACACCTCTTTGTTTGTCTGTTTCAGTAACCCTAGTGTGTGCTGCCACGCTGTCTTCATGTCGCAAAAGAAGACAGGGGGGGTGCTTTCTATCGTGCAGCTGGTGGCCACAGGAGTCGTGTGGGTGTCACACACATTTGAATGCAGGGCGTGGAGACCCCAGCGTGTGTGTGCGTGGCATGAGTATGGAAGTGGGAGGAGGCAGCCGTCCCATTGGGCCCCTGACACCTGCAATGGTATGCATGTCCACGTGTGTGCATGATAGTGCTGGTAAATGTGGTGAGGAAGCTACATGAACCTGTGTTCTGGTGTCTGGGTGGGTAGTGCATGGGGGTAGCCTTCCCTTGACCGTACGGACCTTGGCACTAAGCAGCAAGATGAGTGAGTGCACTGGCGTTGCAGCTCCGTCAGGCATGAACGATGAAGTCATGGAAGCTGGTGCTGATTAAGGCCCTGATTCAGCTGTCTCTGGTAGGCTGACTAAATGCATGCTCCTACCCCTCCAGTCCTACGAAACTCTTGATGGCTCAAGCTATTACTATTTAAACTCACCACTGCGTTTTGCCAGTCCTAAGTATGGTGTGCACAACATAACCATAGCAGGAAAGCTTCCAAACATAGGCTCACGATGCATACGTTTTTTTTTCTGGCCAACCCTATTTCCCATGCGTGCCACACAATGAATTAGGCAGAACCTCCAACTAACACGTCCCGTGTTCTAATGTGCACGCAGGACGTGTTCTCGCTGGGGTGCACCATTGCTGAGCTGTTCCTGGACGGCCGCACTGTGATGGACCTGGGTCAGTTGCTGGGGTACAGCAGGGGGGAGTGGGATCCTGCCGTGCAGGTATGTGCCTGTGGCGGTGTGTCAGTGTGTACGGGTGTGTATGTGTGTTCAATGTATGCATGTGCATGTCGGCTTAGGTCAAGGCCTTCAGTTCTACCATACGTGTTGCTTGCTTTTCGCTCGCGCTTCTGCAGGGCCCCCTGTCTCTGTTGGACCCAGACCTTCGGCAGATGGTGCAGCACATGATCCAGCTTGACGCAGGTGCGTTTAAGCTGATGCACTGCAAGGTGGGAGCGAATTTGATCATAGGAGCAGGATTACAAATGTTGAGAAGTAAGGTGAGGTAAATAAACATTGAGAAGCAAAATTGCAATAATGTCTGGAGCAATTGTGCTCAACATAGCATGGAGCTCCGTCAACTTTGTGTCCGTCCCCCATCGTATGTCACACGAACTGCTAGCAGAGCTTCCTGCAATTTCACAAATGTTTGTATGCTGGGCACGTGTGATTATGTATGGAAACTATGCATGGTTGTGCTGCAAGTGCACAATCTGCACTTAAGCACCTCATCTCCTTGACGCGCAACGGCACACACACTTGCCGACCAGCCTTTTTTGTTTACTATGTGTGTAGCATCCCGTTGGCGCGCACATGATTATTTGGAGCACTGGGGTCCCTTACTCTTCCCATCGTATTTTGAAAAGGTGTGTGCGTTCGTGTGTTCATGTGTGCGGTGTGTGGTGTGTGGTGTGTTGGCATGCATCTGAATGTGAGACAAATGTAATCTAATTAGGGACGCTTCAGCAACAAAAGCAAGGATGTTGACAGTTCTTGCCAATCTCTTGCACATGAAACTTGCAACGTGCTAGTCATGCTAACACTGCATATTCCCCCATTGCTTAGCCTAAATGTAATCCTAACGGTGCTTCACCAATCATGTCCCCACCTCTGCGCTTTGGTGAAATTTATTCACCGCGTTTCCTGCATAGCTACAGCGACAGGGATACACTCACAGATGCCAGATCGCTCTCTGAGCTCAACAAATCTGCGCCATTAACATATTTCCCCCTCCACTTCTACATCCCCTCACGCTCCGCGTGTTTGCACACAACCTTGCTCCACAACCTCAGCTTGCCTCCTCATTGAGCACCCTTTTATTTTTTCCTTCCACACCATACCAGCAATTGACCACCCCTGCTCACCCATTTACAAATCCTCCAACAGCTCACTTCTTTCCCTGTCTTCCCCTCAGCTTGCACACCAAAATCCTTTCCCACAACATTAAAACCCTTTCCTTATCATCATTAACCCCACAAAAATGATCATCTCCTCCCAAGCACCTTGCTGTTTCTGTACTTACAATCTCGCATGTTCTCTTACTTACAATCTCGCGTGTTCCGAAAATACGTAACTTCATCTTCCGTAATTGCTGTACACAACCATGCAGCACCACCCTCGTCCCTTCAATCACACAGGTGCTGCACCCCTTTTTTGACAGCCTACTTCCCCTGGACGCTGACGCGCGCATTGCAGCCGTGCAAGGAGCCCTGCCTCTTGTGAGGTCTGCCATGCTGCAGGAGCCCACCACTCTCCCCCCCCCTACTGCTACCTTGACTACCAACGACGCCAGCGCCAACAATCTCTGCAACAGGCTACCACAAGCACAACAGCGCCTTCACCACGCCCCTGCTGACCTGGCAACTTGCAATTCCTCCTCACCTGGACAGCAAGACAGCGGCAGGCTCCACCCGCTCAACACTTTGCGGCAGCAGGGGGTGGGTGTGCCTTGCCTTGCACTAGCATACCAAATGGAATGCTGTAACCACTAGTGTGGCAGGTACTAACAAAACCAATTTCATCACGTTGGCGACGTAAGTGTCGCCTGTCAATTTGCCTGCTTGGGGTGGCTCATATTCTTGATTTCGTGTGTGCTCACATACATCCACACACATGTATGCACACACATGCACACACGCACACACACTTTTCTGTTTGCTCTGTGGGCCCCCGGCTTCTGCACAGCAGCATCTACCTCTCAGGGCACTGCAACAACAACAAACAGAAAAAAGCAGGGATGGGTCATACGGCGTAGGCGTATTATACGTCGTATCATATTTATCACGTATTTATCCGTATTTTTCGAATTGCTCCGTATAATACGATTTTGGGCACTTAACGAATTTTGCAGCCACAAGCCCCCCAGAGCACCCCAGAAGCACTCCCAGGCCCTCAAGAGCCCCACAGAGGCACTTCCAAGCCCTCTAGAGTCCCCAGAGGAACTCCCAGCCCCTCAGAACGCAGCATGATCACTGCCTATTGCTACCACAACCCAGAAGGTGGTGCCTGTAGCGTACATGAAGTGTGCAACAGCTGCATCCACACAAGCCTTGGTCACTGCCCTCTTGCTGCAGGTGTCCAATGACTGTGTAGATGCTGCTGCTGATGTGCTTGCTGTAGTCCTGTGCAGGTGCCTCTCTTTTCCTGCATGCCCCTCCTTCTGAGCGCTAGCGTCGGCAATTTTTCCCATTGCTAGCGAGCGCTGCGACTACGCCCTGAGGATTCCTGCCGGGTCAGCTTTGCATGCTGCTACACCTACGCCGGGATTCTGCCTCATGAAGTGCTCGCGGATGCGGGGGGCACCGCTGCTGAAATCTCGGAATCCTGGCATCCGGCATCCCCCCCTGCCAGGGCATCTCGTAAATCTGCCCCTTCGGTCCCATAACAACAACACGATGCCACTCAGGGTCTTTACCAGGAGGCATTATAATGTTCTGGAGGCTGGGGGACAATTCGTGGTGGTTGGAGGTTGGTTGGTGCAAGCTCAGGGTACCCCCAAAAATAGCAAAAATACGTTTGCGTATTATACGCGTATGTCGTATTAATAGCGTATTAATCCGTATGGGACGTCTCAAAAGTCCGTATGACCCATCCCTGGAAAAAAGAAAAACTACGCATGCAGCTGCGACGTTTTTTCAAGTGCCCTCACCTTTTTCTTTGTTCACGCTGGAGCAGGTGCCTCAGAACGAGAGCAACAGAGAAGGAGGGGTGAGCCTCGTTGGGGACCTTCTTGATGATGCTGCACGTCTGATGCACACGATGCAGGGTAGGTGTGTGGGAGACATTTGCTAAGGGCGGCAGGAATTTTTTATACAAGTATACACTGGATGACCTGCACAGCCGTGGTCGTCAGAGCAGTGCACATACTTAATAGGTTGTGCAGTGTATACACAAAACTTGAAGCAAACATTCCTTGGATACTGGTCACATGATCTGTACACATGGGTCTGGCCACCCCGACAAGCACATCAATGTGATTGGGTACTCTCCTTCCCTAACTCTGTCCAGGACCTGTATGTACATAGTCGTGGCAACTTTAAAATGGCTCATATTAATTTGAAACATAAGTTGCGCTGTGCTTTGTATAAAGGGTTGAGCTATATGGATATGCTGCTGAAACTCAAGTGCTCTCAGATGCAGAATTCGTTCAAATGAATGCAAGACGCGCTTGCTCGCACCTCTTGCCTGCAGCCCAGCGCCAGCGCAGCAGCAGCGGTGACGCGCTGTTTATGCTTGATGAAGCTGAGAGCTGCCACGGGGAAGGCCGGCACTTAGGCGGATCTGACGTGGAGTCTGTGACGGACCTCTGCTACGAATGGCAGGTAAACAGTCCTTGGGTGCATGCCATCATGCTGGATATTTCAATAAACCTCTTATAGAGTGTCAGGTGAGGTCAATTTCCTTGATTTTTGCCGCACACAAATTTGGCAATGAACGCAGCGTTTGCAGGCAATTACCCTTTGGCACTTCACACGTACGCACATGCACTAACACATATGTGCACACACACACAAACAACCCTTTAATATTTGCAAACGTCCATGCACACACTTGCGTACTAACTCCTGGTTCTTGTTTACTACTGACTCGATCAAACAACTACACACACGTACACGCACGTACTCACAGGTCCGTGACCCAGCAGCAGGAGAGCAGGAGCCCTGGGCGCCTACCAGCCCCCACGCACCTCAGGTGCTGCACGCCATGCGCCATGCCCCCCCACCTCTGTTAACCGCCACATTATTACCGCCACCATCACCACCTCTGTCATCGCCACAGCCACCTGTTGCCACGGAACACAGCCCACAGGGTGGTGTGACGAGCGGCACCGCCCGTGCCTCTGACGCAGCAGCAGGGATGGAGGGGGTCCAAGCTACATTGTTGAAGCAGCACAAAGCTGGAGAAAGGCAGAGGCAGGTGCTGCACCCGTTTCAGGTCAAGGAGGAGGTTGGGTTACCTCCAAGCAAAGGGGAGGGCGGGTGGATGTGGGGCGACGCAGGGTGGCAATTGGCAGAAGGGGTATTAGCTGGAGACAACGCTGCTGGCAGCGATGGAGTCCAAGGCCCTGGAGAGGCAGGCTGGGAGTACTGCTGCCGTGCAGACAGGTCGCACTCAATAGAGGGACAGCTGGGGGGCACCGACCAGGGCGTGCTAGTGCAGGGAGCTAGCTCTGCTGTGTACGAGCGTGATGGTGGTCTGGCTTGGAGCAGATCTTGCCAGCCTGACAGCCACGCCCGCCGGCGGCTGTGGCATCGGCGGCGGCACCGGCAAGGCGGCAGCTTGCACCCTAGCTTCTCAAGCGACCTCGCTGCCCCTGCCCTTCGCGCAAGGCACGGGCAGCAAGGGGAGGGACTAGATGTGAGGCAGGACGCTGGTTCTGGAGGAAGTGGGGGAGGGAGGGAGACAGGTGTGGGGGATGTGGGTGCTGGTGGAAGGGGAGAGGCTGTGTGTCGCTCGCCTCCTTCCTCTTTCCCTCTAGCCTCCTCGCACCTCACCAGCATGGCCTCCAGTCACACTAGCCCCCCCCTGACGCAGCTGGACACCCAACCCGACAGCCCCTCCCTTACGCGAGCCCACGTGCAGGTGAGTGGATGACAGGCAAAACGCTACAATCAGGTGTCGGACAAGGAGTGCGCTCGGTATGTAATAACTCTTGTGTAATGTGTGCCAGCGCATATTTCCCCCTGTGATTCTTTGTTGTGCACGGCGTACATTTGGTAGGGGTTACCTTGATGGTATCTAGTACACATGCAACAGGTTGGGTGCCTGGACCGACAGTCAATTTGACGGAAGTCGTGAGCATGCACAGCATTTGCCTCTCCATCGTCCTCCCAACTTTTAAAGGTCACCAGCTCACCAATACACGCAAAACCTCTATTTTTGAAATAGTCTCTGAACCTGTTCTGCGCCCCTATCCTTGCCCTACACACACACACACACACACACACACAGGTCAGTCCAGCTCCTTCCAGCCACGGCCGCATGCTGCTTGGGGAGTGTGCATCAGACAGAGGAGGGTCTGTGGGTGCAGAGTACGCACGCATAGGTGCCCTCAACGTGGGAGGTCGTGTGGGTGCCTTCATGCAGGACGGAGGGGAAGGGGAGGGAGAGGAAAGGTGCAGGCATGATAAGTGTGATTATGGAAGGGGGCAAGGCTCCAAGGGGGAGGGCATGGTCGTGGTAGTGGTGCTGTTGTGCAGCCAGCTCAGGGGGGCGAGGCTGACAGAGTCAAAGGTGGGTGTACCCACGGGAGTATGGACGTGGGTGGGTGGCGCGGTGTGTGTGTGGGTGGGTGAGTGGATGCTGCCTTGCAAGCAGGGCGTCATACCGCATTGGTTGTCACACATGTATGTGTTATGTGCGTGTCTGAAACATTCGGTGACGTGCCTGTATTTGCAAGTATTAAAAGGCACATTGATTTGCATGTATCTGCTTGTCCATCCATCAATGCGTATACCGCATGTCATTCAGCATTAATTTGCAGAGCCGCTCCAACCGTGGCTTCAGTTTTGAAGGCAGCCTAGTAATTCATATGGAAATACACCGGTGCCTTTGCTTTTTTCTAATCGTTAAGTGCATTGTGTTGAGGTAGGAACTGCATACACTGAGCACTTCTGCTTGGGTATTGCCCAATGATGTTGCTCTCCTCTGTGCCTTACCCTTGCAGCTCTCCGCCATCAGCCTTTTAGTTGAGGCCTCTGCCATGTGCGATGATGATGTCAGGCTTCAGGTGCGTAGGCGTGTGACCTACCTCATGAACACAGTGCCGTTTGATGCAGTCAGCAGATTCACTCATGCATGTGCTCATCCCAACAAAATAGTGTGTTAACCAAAACTGCCCGCGCACATTTCCACTGAACAGGTTTGTGCTCTGTTGTAATGATGAAGAGCATTTTCATAATTTATGCAGTCTAGTCCCCCTTCCCACGTCGTCCCTTCTATTTTACCTTCTTTCATCTTTTCTTTACCTCAAACTGTCCGCGCATATGCTTTTTGACGGTGTGCTTGCCATGTGCGTACATATCATGATTTCCTTAGATCTGGCCAGCGTCTCCACTGTCCACGCGACTCCTCCGAGGCGAGACTGAATCCATGCATTTACCTGTAACAATGCAGTGTGTGGTTCCCTACCTTGCCACGCTGCTCTCCGATGCCTCCTCCAGTGTGCGCTGCTTGGCTCTACGGGCGCTGGTGCAGGCCATGTGCAGCGTGCAGGTGTGTTGTTGGGCATTTTAGTTGCTGTACATGGTGAGGCGTATTGCGCTGCGTAGTATAAATTGCAGCCTGCCAAGCACCACTGTGCATCAAGGAACTTTTAAGCTGGAGCTCACACTGGCCACAGCTTCAGAGTTGTTATTAAATTTTTGCTCTGCTTGTCCCCTGCAGTGATGTTAAAATGCTTCAAAGCGTTCCCTTCCTCTCCCTCCTCCCTTATTCTTATACCTGCGGTTGCTTGTCTTTCTTTTTGTTGCCAGGTCATTCCCCCTAGTGACGCCAAGGTGTTTCAAGACTACGTGCTGCCCTCCTTGTCCCTCCTCCCCAACGACCCAGAGGAATCCGTGAGGGTCGAGTATGCTGCAGGCATCACCCGCCTAGCTGCTGCTGCCCACCTGCACCTCATGCGCCTCCAGCATGCTAGCAACCTGCAGCAGGCGGCTGTCACACAAAGAGCAGCAGACGCAGCCAATACAGCAGCAGTGCTGGCGGCTGCAGCCAAGTCAGTGTCTGAGGCTGAAGGTGCGTGCATGTACCTCTGTCTGGCCTTAACTCTGTCTGTTCTTACGCCTTGCACGCCTTGTAAAGGAACAGGCGCCATCATCTGCACACTTCGTCCTTTGGGCATTCCATTCATGAGGTTGAGACTGTGTGGAAGGCATCCGCCCTCCGTGCCAAGGAGTAGAGCAGTGTGGGCGTATCGAAGCAGTTTGTTGAAACCTATTCACAAAGTTGTAGCGGCCATGTATCTGTTGACATGAAATGGATTGTGTGACATGAGACAATGCATGCATTGGTAGCATCTCCTCAATACAGCACCCTCCCTCGTAATCTTGCAACCAGTGCCCTCCCATTTCAAAACTCCTGTGTAGCAGGCAACAGGGTGGTGGACACCTCCGTGGAAATCCAGCACCAGAAAGCAGAGCAAGAGCAATGGCAGCAGCAGCAGCAGCAGCAGCCGCAGCAGCAAGAAGAGCAGGCAGCCACGCCCCACGCCAAGCTGCCTCAGGTTACTGATGGAGAGACGGGAGAGGGCAATCACCAGTCTGCTACTGCTGTGACTGAGGCAGCTGCTGCTGCAGCCAACGCTGCTGCAGCAGCAGCAGCCGCGGCCGAGGTTGCGCCCGTGAGGTGTGTTTTGTTTGTTATACCTTTGCACTGTAGCCTTGTGGAATTTACGTGTGCATGTGTGTGTTTGAGGCTACGTGCATGTATGAGTGAGTGCGCATGTGTTTGTAAAAAGGTTGCATTCCAGCTGACAACCCCTGGCTTCCTAGGTTTGGCGAAAGTTCCGCATGCTGTGCATTGGAAAGCTCTGTCTCTTGTTGCAAGTTATAAGAGAGCGTGATGTGTTTTGGACACCTTATTCTGTAGTGTGCATGTAAATGGAATGACATGCCTGCAACCTGTACGCCTGCAACCTGTATTTGGCAACGTGCAAACAACCCAATGAGTCCGCTGCTTACTAGGTATGCAACTGTTTTCCAACGCTTTTCCTGCTCACCTGTTGCTGAGAGGCACAAAACCATACGGCTCACTGCAGCTCACCGCTCACTTTCCACACCTATCCGCCTTCTTTCTTCAGGTTTGATGGTGAGCTGGCACTGGTACGAATGCTGGTGGAGAAGGTGGTGCTGGAGCTCATCACAGGCGTCAAATCCACAGCAGAGGTCAAACGCAGTCTGCTTGCACACGCGGTAAGGCAGTAGGGGTTTTGACTCGACCAAAACTTTCCTCCCACCCCTTGACATACTGTGAAACGATCAAGAAAGGGGCAGGCAAAGCACATGTGTGTTTGTGCTTTTGCAATAGGTGTGCCACTGCATGAGTCCAGGCATATGTGTCATAACACTAAATTGTCAAGGATGCAGAACTGTGGGCCTTGAACTAATTTCTACAACCTGCCTTCCACCCAAAACCCTTTGAGCAGATATGTGATTCTATCATGCACACACAGTAGACACAGCTTGCGTGTGTGCGTACCCAATACAGGCACTAGAACAGCATGCAGCGTGGGTACCCATCACAGACATACACACACACATACACAAGTGCACATGTGTACATACGTTCATCATCCTTTATACTTTCAGTGATGGCCTTGGATTCATACTTGCATCTAAACTGCCACACACCACGTTTTTGTCGGGTAGGTACCGCTGGCTGTATTCTTTGGCCGCAGCGACCTGAACGATGCCCTACTTCCTCTCATCATCACGTGCCTGAATGCTAGCGAATGGCAACTACGGTGGGTGTGTTTTGGTAGGGAAGGGGCTGCATGTTTTGGCGCCAAGCTCATGCTCAGCTCCTCACGGTTGGGAGTTTTGTGCAATTAAAAAGCATATCTACACCGCCATCTTGCTACCCCAGCAGCTGGCTGTGCTGATAGAGTAAGCGTAGCAATGTGGAACAGGCTGAATCAGGGTTGGCAGGAAGAGTTGTCAGTTGACGGTAACTTTCTTCAAAGACAGAGTTTTGGGCCACCTGTAACCCACATTTCAGGTAACTAATTTGACTTGGTGGTACCTTGCAAAGGTAGTTGTCCGTCTTAATGCAAGCAGTGTTTTGGTGTTCACAGGTCTGCGTTCTTTCATGCCGTGGCGGCCATCGCCCCACACACCGGCAGAGAATCACTGGACGTCTTCTTGCTGCCTTGCTTGGAGCAGGTGAGGGTGCATGTGCTTTTGACTAGGTACAGCCGTGATAGTTGGTGAAATGCTGAGTGCAGAAGATCGGCTGCAGCTTTGAAGGGATTTGTTGACATAGCTTGAATATGGTGTTCCAGATCAAGGGAGCTTCACGCCAAAAGATGTACTAATTGCTGTGTATGATTTATGTTGATGAGGTATGCTGCTATTTTGTGTGTACGGGTATGTGTGAGTATGTTGCTTAGGCAGGACGTGGTGCTCACACGGATACATATTTGTGTGTACGGGAAATTGTTATTGTGTTTCTCATGTGTACGAAGTTAGTATGGGTAATTCAGGCAGGTTAAGGTGACGTTGTGTAAAATATTTAACTGTCATCGGCACCCAAGTTATGTGCCGCACGTGCGCTCTGCAAGCATTACTGATTCCTGTGGTATCCACAATTGCTTTTGCCTCACCACAGAAATTGATGGTGCAGCAAAACTTGCCAGTCCTGGTTCTTTTGAAATCCCTTGAAAAACACGCCCGTTGCTACATTGGTATGACACAGAAATGTTGCCAAGCTTGGCTCCACCTCCATGTGTATTTTGCTCTCTTGCACACAGGCCCTCACAGACAGTGAGGCTGCCGTGGTGTGCGATGCCGTGCGCTGCATGGGCACCGTGGCTCAGCACCTGCGCAAGCGCTCCTTATTGGCAGCAGCCCACAAGGTGCGCTTACTTCTTTCGCGTGTCAACTGTCTTATGCGTAAGAGTATCGTGCTTCTAGTACGTCCCTGGTGTGTATGTATGTGCTCGTGATTCAAAGCTGCATCGCACTTATAAAACTAGCTCAGGGGAAAGGCACGGAACAGGACGGCATTTTGTGTGTATTTGGGTGTGGCAAACACAATGTAACCCTGAATTCTCCTAGAACCTGAATGTCAGTGTCCAGCACACGCACGTTCACATTGCAGGCACTCGCACACTGTATTCAATGGAAAAATGTAGCAATTGAAGAAAGGGAACAACATCAACCTAGCACTGTACTGCAGCACTTCCCTCCACGCATGCCACGCAGGTGGCTTTTTTTTTTTTTACCTCCACGCACGCCCTGCCTTTCTTCCTCCACAATTGCCACGTAGGTGGCTCCCTTACTGCGCCACTCCTCGCCTGCTGTGCGCTACGCTGCCATTGCTTTTGTTGCGTCAGCTGCCAGGTGAGAAAGGGGGGAGCTGGGACAGGTGTTTCAGCACTTCTAATGACAGTCAGCAAGCCATAAAACCACTGCACAAGAGCGTTACTGTGTGCAAACGGCAGCTGTCAATAGAGGTCAAATTAGGCTACAATAAGGTGACTCCCAGCCGCAGGGGTCCTTCAGCTGATCGGCATACAGCTGCCAAAGCCCTCATCCGCTCCACTTTCCTATCTTTGAAATCTCCACCACGGACAGCAGCAGCATGTACCTCTATGACCCCAGTTTACCCTGCAAAACACACGCTGTCGCTCGGTATGTGCGCAGTCAGTCACCTTGATGTGCCAGTCTACCAATGGGTTATGATCAGATCACTGCCGCCATCATTTCCTAATCTCAACAGGGGTGACCTGAACTCCCTGTGTAATTTGTTTGCACCTTCTGAGCCCATTCTGAAATAAAAAAACGAAATGAATTCCATCTCCACCGACAAAAAAATTTGCTGGACAGAATTACTTCTGTGTGTGTGCGCCTCTCCTCCCCTCCCAGGTCTCTCCCTGCTGCAGACGTGTATGCACAGCTGCTACCTTTGGTGGAATCCAACCAGAGTCATCAAGGCGCAGGGGCAGCCAACGGGAGTAGGCTGGCGTACGTGCTCGCACAGGGCGACGAGGCTGCATTGGCTGCCTGTCTCAAGCAAGCAGGTGAGAAGGGCTGCCAGATCTTAAGGCTCAGGGGCGGTCCCCTTGGGTACAGGGGTAAACTGTGTATCAAGTACAGCACTGCACTTTATACCTTCCTACTTTTGCTCTGTCCGCATCAATGGAGGCCTAAACAGGTCACACAACTCAAATGCACGTGTGGGTGATTAAGCACGCAGCTTTACGTCCTTTACATGCTTACCTCTCAGGCAAATACACATTAACATTAACACTCATATATACACACGCGCAAGAGAGTTCAGGCAACCACACACTAAAATCTAAGCAATAATGCAGCATCAGCAGCTCCCTGCCTCCTCACACATACACATACACACACATGCACACACACACACACATGCACACATGCAAACACACGCGCACGTGCGCGCATGTGCATATTTGCGTACATACATCCACGCCCACTGCTTTTCTTGTTCACAACGCCACGCCACATTTGCAGAAGAAGAGGGTGAGGAGGAGGAAGAAGGAGCCCGGGTGCCTATGCTCGTGCAGGCAGCTGTGGCGCGTGCATCAGCATCTTCACACGCTCACCCCAGCACCACTGCCGTTGCCAGCAAAGCAGGCAGCGCACACCACGCAGGCAGGAGCCACAGGCGGACTGCAAGGCATGACAGGGAAGGGGGGGGCAGCAGCAGTGATAACAGCAGCAGTGGTCCCGAGGACCACACTGCCACGAGTGCTCCACGCGATGGTGCACGCAGCCCAGCCTTTGCTACTGAGCCTCCTCACCAACTTCCAGGCTTGCCTCAGCCTTCGGCAGGTGCTTACTTTTGGCAGCACTGTGAAGCGACCGTAACTGCCTTGTTTGGAAGGAGGGATGTTTGAGGCAATCACACTTACCGTACGTACATGTACTTTACCCCCCCCTTCAAAAAGAAATAGATATTTTACCAAAATATCAGCTACCACTCCCCTAGAAATATTTATATTACGGTAACATTCAGCAACCACCCCCTCTTAAAGGGTCTTAAAGGGGCTTTGGGAGCCCTGGGGATTTGTGTGTGGTCTCCTCCAACTCCCACGTACTCAAGGAGGAAATGGAAGCCACTGTCACTGCCACTGTCACTGCTGCTGCTGCTTGCGTGTGCTAGCTTTGCGTGCTGCTTGGGTGCTATAGCTAGAGTGTGCGTGCTTACGTGTGTGTGCAAGAGTGCCAGAGTGTGTGCGAGTGTGTGTGTGCGTGTGTACGCCTGTGCATGTCATTTCTGCTGCTGCATGAGAGCATGCTTGCATCCCTGTCTGAACTTCATTTGTTGCATAACCACAGAATGCAGTGCCGATGCAATGCTAACTACACAATCTTTGGGGGCAAACCAAGGTTTGCGAGGCCTGCATGGCTGCTTCTTGTTCTTGCGCTCCTCTGCCTTTCGCTCAGCCCAATCCGCTCTTGCCCTGCTGCAGGCGGGCGAGATCTGGGGCAGAAGGGCAGGCAGAGCGGGGGGGGCTCCCTGACTGCTCGTCACTTTACTCAAAAACAATTCCCACTGTTGTCCTTGGATCGCCCCCCCTAGAATTAAATGTATAATAACCACCGTTTCATGAGTAATCCCTCACCGCCCCCACCCAAAACCTAGGGGCGGTGATATAATTAACGTGCGGTACGCACATTAATGACCCACACACAAATGCACTTGAGCAACCAGCATGATCCACACTCACTCATTACCTTCCCCAGGCCACTCCGCCGTGGCATCACGTGCGATGGCCGCAAAGAAGCCGGCAAGCTCCGCCAACTCCTCGCCTAGCGCTGCAGGACAAGGGGGCAGGAACATCACCAGCAGCATGTTGAAGAGCAGTGCGCCTGCCGGCAGTGGGAGCAGTGTGGGGGCACGTGCGAAGCGTAGCGAGGCCCTGCGTCAGGCCACGGCTGCATCTGGGGCCTACAGCTCTCCCTTGAAGCCTCACAGGCTTGGTGCAGGCAGCAAGGTGCGTGGGGGTGGGGGTGGGGGTGCACACATGGGTGAGCGTGTGCATTTTTAACTGTAAATGAGGGTGAGCACACAATTGCACACACGGCCACCGCTATAGCCAGCATGCCTTTCCCACTAAGCGCAATCTACTCACTTTCCTGTTTGCATCTTTTAACTGCAATCGCCACATTAGACCTCAGCTGAATCACAGAGGTGACTCTTATTAAGCAAATACACACAATTGCACACACGGCCACCGCTATAGCCAGCATGCCTTTCCCACTAAGCGCAATCTACTCACTTTCCTGTTTGCATCTTTTAAGTGCAATTGCCACATTCGACCTCAGCTGAATCACCGAGGTGACTCTTATTAAGCAAATATGTCCACATCATCTGTGCATTTTTTGTCATTCTTAATTAGTTTACCAATTACTTTGAGCCACCTGCTTAGATTACAATAATTTGTGTGGTCAACATTCTCATCTACTCAAACCCTCAACCCTGCGCGTACACCGCAGGCAGACGATTCTCTTCTCTTGCCCCTCTTTGCCCCCACCTACGTGTGCGAGCTGCCAGAGACGCCAGCTGCCGTGACAGCAACCGCCGTAGCCGCTGCTCAGCTTGCCTCTCTACCCCAACTTGCTCTCAGCAGCACTGCTGAACCTGCAGCGGGCGCATCAACAAGCCCTGTGTCGTCCGCAGCTGCAGCAGCAGCAGCAGCAGCAGCAGCAGCGCCTCCCATGCATCAGCAGCAGCAGCAGCAGCTTCAGCACCACTGGCAGCAGCTCAGAACTGCGATTCAGCAGCTGCACGGCTGTGCGGTGGCGAGCTTGCGACCTGGGGCATCCAGGCATGCTGCTGCCATTGCGAGCATACAGGTGCGTGCCGAGTTTGCTTGGATGTGTGCGTGCTTGTTGATGAATTGCTTGCGGGTGTGTATCTACGTGTGCGTGTTCCTGCTTGAGTGTATGTGTGTATTGGTTGCAGGCGACTGCTGAAGCAAAACTCTCTTTTGGGGGTGAGCGCGTGTATGTAATAAAGTATGTTGATTTGTTTGTTTGTTGAGGCTCTACTCTTATTTCGATTCAGCTTGAGTCCAAAAGTGAGTAACTGGTCCTTCTCCTCCCCTCTTTCCCGTTTTTGCTTCAAATCTTCCCTTGGAACTAAACCGCTTTGAGCCTTTTGCCTTCATTTTAAACAGGCATACTCCTCCCTCCTCCCTCTTGTGTGACCCACCGCACACCTGTTCCTGACATTTCACTTGCACACATTTGCACACACTTGCACACACACACAAACACACACAAAGAAATACAAAGAAATAGGCAGAACACACAGCACACACCAAACGCAAACACAGCCCAAGATGGCTGTGGCAGAGGCAGCGGCGTCCCTCCTGTCTGACCGTATGGTGCGAGACCCAGGGGGCACAGATCAGGGAGAGCGCTTGCAGCTTGACCGCCTCAATGCACTGTTAGCAAGGTATGTATAGGATAATAGGATAGCTAATGTTGTCATTTAGATTGATTGGTTCCTCGTTTGGCTGGCATTGACACAGAACCTCTTGTGCTCCCTGCTTCTCACTATGTGCTGTTCTCGCCATCCAAGCCAGCAATGGCTTGGCCATGGCCACTCAACAATTGTGTTCTTCAACTTGACAAACAACCTCCCCAATTCCCCACCCTCCCCCACCCTCCTCC
>Ga0307974_1000501_pt1 | contig 24130 bp, 23 predicted proteins | sample OrgLakmetagen784_FD_201812 | JGI IMG/M metagenome (GOLD analysis project Ga0307974, IMG submission 201812) | Saline water microbial communities from Organic Lake, Antarctica - #784 | ecosystem: Environmental > Aquatic > Non-marine Saline and Alkaline > Saline | place: Antarctica: Organic Lake... | reverse complement strand
GAGGGTTGGGGGGAGCAGGGAAAGGAAGGGGGTTGGGTGGGTGGTGCAGCAGCAGGCCTCATTCAGCTTTATAGTGACAGCACCAGTGCCCTCAGCCTGCTCAACAACAACGTGATTTCAGCAAGGAGCAAGCACATCGACGTGTGCTACCATGTAGCCAGAGAGCAAGTGGAGCTGGGCACCGTAGTCTTCGCCTACTGCCCCACTGATAAGATGAAAGCAGACATGCTGACCAAGCCGATTTCAACAGCAAAATTCTCTCTATTTCGTGCAGGCATCGGAATGATTTAAACAAACGTTTTCCCTTCTCGGCTATTATAAACTGACCTGCAGGTCCTTCGGTTTCCGAGTCTTTTTGGTATCAGTATTTTTCGAGTTGTTGTTTGAGCTCTCTCTAGAAGGTTTGTTGGTGTCCTGTATAGGGCCAACTGCCTAATAGGGGGAGTGTTGTAGTATCAGGCAGTTAGCTAATCAGGAGCCTTTTAGTTTCCCAGTGTCGGTTATTTCTCTCTCTGTAAATAATCCTGATATCACAACAGTACAAGCACTCACAAATCGCACGTGTTCCAAGCATGCGGTCCAAGCACTGCATGTGTTACATGGACTCACAAAACGTTCGGAAAGTGGGGACGTTCACAAGCGCTTCAGCTGCAGGCAGGTGCGCGATAACTAGGGTTGGCCAGAACCGTATATGCACACCGTATATGACCGTACTTTCGGTGATTTTTCTGCCAAAAACACCGTACATACACCGTATATATATGGTTCTGGCCAACCCTTGCGATAACTTGCGCTTGCAGAGTAGAATGTGCTCACCTGCAGTAAGCATGTTGGCCATGCCTGTCCCAAAGCATGCCACATCTTCCAGTTCTTCCTCATTGACCTGGTCTTGTTCTTTCATGGAATTGGCCTTTGGAGCATTAGAGGAGGCTAGGAGCTCCCTCCTGGATCAGTTCAATGAAGACACATTGAACGACTATTAACGGAGTAGAAGAGGCTAGGAAGTCCCTCCTGAACTAGCTATGTGACGGGAATCAGTTTAAGAGTCAAATCTGATTCAGCCTAATCCTCGTCCTTCAACATTCTGCTATAGGCATCTAAAGCCTGCTGGCCAAAGACACCCGAGCACTGCTTCCTCAACAATTGAGCATTACCCTATTGCAGCTTGTGTTCACTTATAACTCGAAAGTTTCGTGCTTAGTGTACTCACGATCTGGAAAAAACAACGCCTCCTTTATTCTTGAGCACGTTGCACAGCGAAGTTATTGGCACCCGCACTTTTGCCCTGTGAGTGAAGTCCAAGGTTTGGTGTTTCAGTTTGTGCAGTAAGCAGTACTTATCAGCGATGCACAGAACCAACCAATCAGAAATGGTACTCGAGTGAAGATGATTGCTACACCATGCTGAAGCGTCTTGGCGTACATTGTTCAATCTCACAATTTATTATTAACAATAGAACTCCTGCTGTTAGCACATGCCTGGTCTGGTTAGCATTTCCAACTACCATGTAGGGTCAATTCCTCTGCTTATTTAAAGCATAGGTAATACCGTGGCCTCTCTGCCCTTACCTGCAATGTCTGTTCAGCATGACCCCTGGCATTCTAGGCTGCAGCACCGGCCTCATCCTGGGGCTCTCCTGAAAAGTGCGTACACGATGGTGGCCATCATCGTGACGTATGATGATATGAAACACTGTGATTGCCATGGGCATCTTTGCAGAGTGCGTTAGTGTTGTGACCATCATGACGTGTGGTTTTTTTTCTATGATTTACAATTGTGATCATGATTTATGTTGACACGGTATGTCGTGAGTGATTATCCTGAGGCTCTCCTGCAGAGTGGTCATGTAGCGTTGGCCAAGCCTGTAAGTATTACCTTGACCACCATGTTGGGACACTACTGATTAGAGGACCATACACACACCCCACATCGCTGTTTGATTGTCTTGCCTGATGCTTTTATTGTGAGCACCAAACAGCGAAGAATTAGCTTGACACAGAGCTGTACAGAATTAGAATATGGGTGGGATGCTCTGCAGTCCAGGGGCATCAAGCTACAATCAGCAGCCCACAACTTCTGTATCGCTGCAGGACAGTCCCTTAATGGAGATAAGGACAAGCCTACCAGGGCCCAGATTTATTGCACAAACAACCACAGAAAGAGCGGGTCCTCTGCTCTAAATCACAAACACAAGCAAATGCGTAACCGAACCCAGTCCACATACACAGCGAGCCACGTCAAGTTGTAAGGTAACGCATGATGCTTTGCTGCGCCTTAAAAACCCTCTACCTCATCTCATAGTTTTCTAAATCTACACAACCCTGCTCCAACCCAAGCTTGACATCCAAGGCAAGGTGTCCTTGTCCGTAACCTGATGCACGCCATGTCATAGGTCAACCCTTGCAATCCATCCCTCGCCTACCATCCTTGGCACTTGCACATCCTCAACCACAGTTCCTCTGTTTTGGCTGCTGTGTGAGTCATTCAAGCATCTATGGCAATGCAAGGTGAGTGAATCAAGACCCACAGCAGCTCGCACCTGTGCATGCAAGTAGGCCAGGGCCTGAGCCACGTCCTTCATGATTTCCAGCTCCACACAGCACACACACTCTTACGCACACACACACACACACACACACACACACACACACACACACACTCACACACACACACACACACACACACACACACACACACCTGTGCATGCAAGTAGGCCAGGGCCTGAGCCACGTCCTTCATGATTTCCAGCTCCTTAACAGTATCAAGCTGCAAGGTCTCATTTTCCATCACCTGAATGCACGTTGTTTATATATTGTATTGGGTAAACAGGCCTGAGCCATACTCTTCATGACCTTCAAGTTCTTAACACTTTCAAGAAGCATGGTCACTTTTTATAGCACTGATCGAGAAATGAGGATGCGTTAAGATTGTGGTGCAATAGTAATGGAGTGTGACAAATAAGAAAAGTGTGGAACAGAGCTGTAATATGGTCAATCATTTGATCAGTTTGTACGTGTGCATGTGTGTCTGTGTGTGTCTGTGTTGACGCGTTTGTAAATGTGTGTGTGTATGTGTGTGTGCATGCACATGTGTGTGACTTTCACACAGAGTGCAAAGAAAAAGCTTAGGATGCGCAGCATCAATATTTCACAGATCAAAGTTGCGGTCCAGCAGCTTGCATTTGCACCCCATATTTTGGCACCTGTGCATCTGTGTGTAACAGTGCTTGTCATAATAAGGAGTTGCCTACAAATGGTCGCTCATCAATACATCTACTTCTTACACTTTGACAGGATTCTGAAGGCTAGATCACAAGTAAAAGGGAACGCTTTGGGGTAGAACATCTAGCACAATTAAGGAAAGAAGCACTTGGGTGTCAGCAATTAAAAGCCTCACATCGTCATGACCTCTGTTCCAACCATCCCTCAAAGCGCTTGCAGCAAAAAGGATACGAAAAAGCTATGCAGGCAGTGAAAAGTGAAAAACCGATCTCCAACATTAGGAAAAGTACTTTGGTACCGGTTACCGTAAAACTCCCTCACCATGGAATACGGCTTCCAAAACAAAAGATGCTTACAACTGACAGACATGCATGTTTGCTGCGAATGGCAGTCCCAGCAACACCAACAATACAAAAAGACGTCTGTGACCCCGATGCATCTCCTGTGATGTCCAGCAGGGAGGAAACCTGTGACAGATCCTCACAAGAAAACAAAACTCCACAACCGCGACACAAAAGTAGTCGTTACGTTGCGCAAGACAAACACACAGTAAACAGTTTACGCAACGCACAGGTTTGAGGTCACGAAAAGCAGTAAACAAATAGGACGTGCGTCGCATACTCGAGCAACTCACGCTGAACAGTGTCCCAAGCTCTTGCAGCTCACGCACTAGGATTGGCATTCCAGGAGGTATGTGGTGCGGGTTACACGCTTGCCTGCAACGTGCGGGTGACAAGCTTGCCGGCAACGACCATAAGACACCGTGTACTGGGACGACACTGGGGTGCTGGAAACACTTGCTGTGCCACAGCATCTTGAGTACCTGCACGAAGGGGGAGGGAGAGGTGCAGGAAAGAATGGAAATGCAGCACGCATGTGTTCGAAAAGGACAGGCTGCTCTGGGCTGTGTTGCATGCAGCAACTGCACTGGAATCACGCTGGGGTGCGAAAAACACTTGCTGTGCCACAAGTGCTGCAGATGGACAGAACATGCAAACCTATGATGTAAATTGCATTTAAAACTGCGTCCTCAGGATGATGGGTAAGAGATGTCACATACAGTGGCGTCGGCACGCAACCAGGAAGAACCCTCACACCCACCCCTACATACTTGCGATTTGCTGACAATGAAGGGTGAAGACCTCGTCAGATGCTGGCTGCCAGCCTCAGAGTCTTCGAGTGCTGGTTTAGTCATGCCCACCCCCGTATGGTGGACTCGTGCAATGACTGGGTCATGAGGTGTCGTTGAGCAGGAGGATCGGGGTCCTTTTTGTGCGTGTATGGCATGGTGCTCGAGTGAGAGGGGGCTTGAGCTCCTGTCACCCTGAGCTTCCTCCCCCTGTTGTACCTGTTTGTACGAGAAGGAGGCGCTTTTGAGAGCTTATTGACAGATTGAGAGATTGAAACAAGATTGTTTTTGAGGGAGCTGCTGAGTAAAAGTGACGTGTCAAGCGAGTTGTGTCTGCATCGCTCTTGCTGCTTATCTGTACTACTCTTTATGATTATAGGTCTTTATAGACAAACAGAAACCGCACCAAAATGTAAGTCGCCATAAATAAGAGAGTTCCCTTTGAGCCACAAGCTGTGTGCAGCCTTTCCTCTCTCTCTCTCTCTCTCTCTCTCTCTCTCTCTCTCTCTCTCTCTCTCTCTTTCTCTCTCTCACACACACACACACGCACACACACATAGACTGTGTATCTGCTTCCAACTTTTGACATTTCTAATGTAAGAATTCCCTTGTCCAGATTTTACCTCCATAGACACCTGCGCTGCTTCAATGTCTGCTGAATTGACAGTGTAAAGCTTCACATCGGAAGGTGTGTTTAAATTTATCTGCATTTGCAAGTGAGGTGGGTGCACGTTTAGGGTTGGACATATTTGCAGTAATATAACATGTAAAATAAATGTATGTACACATTTGTATGAGCATGTGTGCGGCTTGGAGCAGGGGAATTGACGTTAATAAGATTTGCTATGTACACAAATGACAACCACTTTGCTCCAAGGCACGTTTTGCCAGTAAAGGTGTACCACACGGAATATCAACATCGGCATTGCAGGTAACATTGCATGTCTGAAAGTGCAGAACAGTAAAATATTAAATGGTAAGAGACTGGCAGCAGGTTCTGCTAGCCAGTTTACTAGGGTGGCGTGTAAGAAAAGCGAGACACTTTCTGCAAGTTTGAGCACCAAGCAAGTTCACCGAGTTAATCTTCTAACCAGATACATGGGCAAATCAAATAACAAATGCGAATTTCAGGCCCTGGCTAAAACATTGAGGCCTTTACTCGCTACTGTACGTCCATTGATCCTCCGCTCACCCAGAAAAAAACAAACATTCTATGGTCAAAATGTGCAACCGCCCCACCCAAAATAAATATTTTACAGTTTTGCACTGCAACCGCCTCCCCCTCGCTGGAGCTTCCCGACGGGTGCAGACGGGGCTGGGGCTGGGGGTGCAGGGGCAGGGACAGGGGCAGGCGGAGCAGGGCTGGGGGAAAGGTGAGTGCAGGAATTCCTGACAACTCATCGGAAGGCTTCCTGACCACTCATCGCTCGCACTGCTCAAAAACTTTAATTTCTGACAATGCCCCACAACCGCCCCCTTTAGAAATAAATAAATAAATAAATATATATATATTTAACCACCGCCCCGTCACCGCCCCTACCAAAACACAATGATTAGGGGGCAGTGATATGCATTTCGTACGGCGTTTCAAAATATGCAACTAGAACTTTTGCCAAACAATCGTCAGAGGCGCTCCACAAGACTCCAACTTCGGTCAGCTTAGGTCAGCTTGTGTCACTGTACAACCAACTGTAAGGAATTGCTCCACACCAGCCCAGCTTAGGTCAGCTCAGGTCTCTGTGCTAACAAATGTAAGGAATCGCTCCACACCAGCCCAGCTTATAGGTCACCGTCCAGTAAGAAGTACCACGATCAAGTCTATCAAGACCTTGACTTACATTGCTAGGAAGGGCTCCTGAAAAGTCAGTCCGCAAGGTGGATTGGGAGTTCCTGGCCTGCGGTGCGCTGTTTATAGAGGGGTCGCAGAAGAAGGAACGTGAGAGCGTGTGTGGGATGACGGTGATTGCTCAAGATCAAAGAAAGACCATACACAAGCGTTTGCATCGTCGTGCTGTTGAAGAAGCGTTGCAAGCAAAGAGGGCGTGGGCAGACGTGGGATGTAAGGATTGGTTATAGCTAGATAGCATATACAGGCACTAACATGCTGTTGCAGAGGATTGGCAAGGGAAGAAGAAGCGAGAGGATGTGTGAAGTGGAGGAGCAGAGGGAGAAAGAAACCACATGAGGCAAGTTTACAGTGCACGTGTGAACTATTTGCTATTAATGCAATTGCAGAGTCCGTTCCTTTTTCTGTGCTGATTCTTTTGCTTTTTGTGCCAAGGGATGAACACATGACCAAGGAAGGACCCTGAACCTATGTGAGACCAAAGCATCATAAAATCAGTGCCAAGTTAACCTTATAGAGACGTTTTGCATGTGCACGCACGCAAAAAAGGACACACACGCACAAGCACAAACACAAGCACACACATGCACGCACACGCACATGCACACGCACAGACAGCAAAACACACACACACACCTGATAGACGCGGTCACTTGGGCCGACGACCCCGCCACCCTCTCTAGCATGAGCTCGGGCAACGGCTCCACAGCAACAAGGGCATTCATGTACATCGCTTTTCCGCTCTCCCTAAGTTGTCAACCAAAAAGTGAGCGAGTGCTTGTTACTGGAAGATGTGTGCATTCTACATGAAGGTGTATGGACAGTTTTAATAACGATAGTGTGCACTCTACATAAAGGTGTATTGATAGTTCTAAAAACACGTGTGCATTCTGCATATGTGTGATATTTGTGTGGACTATAAGGCTACACCTGCTTATGTATCCTAGCAACATGTTTCAAGGGTACAGGGGACGCACTGATTGTGTTTCCTAGCAACACGTTCCAAGGACACAGGGAGGATGCACTACGCCATTGTCTAATACAAAGCAAATGCACGCCGTCACACTCATACAAACACACGACACACACAACGCACACGCACCAGGTGCCATCCCAGATGCGCACAGGTGGATTGATGATTTTGATGTCATCCGGGTTTATGACAAGATGGCTGTCCTCCCTCCTCGGGTGTCGTTTATGCCACACAGCATAGAACAAGGCCAATACGCACAGCAACAACACAAACCCAATCACCACTACAACCACAGCAATGAAGTCATCCTGTGTGTATACGTGTGTGTTTTTTTGTAAGTGCTTGTGCGTATGTGCGTATGTGTGTTTTGAAGGTGAGTGCTTGTGCGTATGCAAAGGATGCAGGTGCTCCTGCAGTGGTGATGACACAAACGTTCAGACTTGCGGCTAGCATAGCCATGATTATGCGTGCACTTCTGTGAAGGTTGGCCATAATTGTAATGTGAAACTGGAACTTCCTTGCCACATATGTTGTGTGCACATCATTGACACATATACGCTGTGTGCACATCATTAACACATATACACATATGCACACATACACATCATACATGCATCATGCATCACACGTGTATGAAGGACACATACGCATGATTACTTAATGGACAAGAACCCTATTTCAGCGATTTACAGAGACTGATTTGAGGGAGTGTTGCCATGTTGACTCCTACTTCTTGCAAACAGAATTTGTCCCATTTTACAAGCCTTTGGCATTGTTACAAACATCCAGCCGTCCGAAATTTGGACGCTAAGCACTCTGTAACCACGATGGTTATGAATTGGTAATGATGGTTATGAATCAGTAACAATGGTTATGAAATGGTTATGAATATAACAATGGTTGAACGCTAAGCACTCTGTAACCACGATGGTTATGAATTGTAAAAAGGACTTAGCGCCTTTGTGCAGTCCACGCAATATTGTAACCACTTTTGCCACGATCCATTTTTGCCAGCACTTCCAGCCAAGACCCCCCACAGACGCTTGTGCATATACATTCAAACACACAGACAAGCACATTCTCACACGTAAGCACGCACACGAGTTGTTTATGCTAGGGTGTTTATGCTAGGGTGTTTATGCTAGGGTGTTTATGTTAGGGTACCTTTTGGCCCTATTTCTGGAACCATTCTGTGTTGAGCAGCCATGCCAGGCCGAAGGCCTTTGTAATCCAGACTGAGCTTGACTTGACAACGAGGCACAGGATCACAGATAAAATGAGGCAACCAAAACAATTGTATGGCCTTTGCTACCGGCATTAGGTACAACCCCTTGATGCAGAGCTGTGCATCACATCAAGCACTTTGAACATTTTTAACACTTTTATCTCATCATCAAGAGCAAAATTAAGCAAAGTAGCGCTTCTATCCCCCGAGGGATGTCAGCCTGCTGTACCAGCACTCATGACTAATGCCAGCCTGTTGTACCAGCACTCATGACTAATGCCAGCCTTTTGCACCAGCACTCATGAGCTGTGCAAATGTTTTTAGGTGAAGCCGTTCCACTGCAGCTAGAGCCAAAGCAAAACCCGTGATCACTCATTCATGTGGAGGTGGCTTGAACTGCCAGCGGGGTTTTCCTCTGTACTTTTCAACGCTGTACACTGCTGACCCGATGTGAGGACCATTGTTTTAGGATGCATACAATCCTCTACAACTGTAACATGATTACGGTGCAAAATGTTTCTGATGGTTTCATGCACAGCCCTGAATTCAATACGAGGGCCCAAAGGGCTGCCCTGCTCGCTACATACTAATCCAGACATCAGAAGCTGCTCACACAAAAGCCAAGAAGCTGCACAAGCAGGCAGACATTAAGGCGCACATACAAGCTATAGTGGGAAGCAACAGCATCAAAGCTAACGTGCACTAGGTCCAGGTGGGCACACCTGGTTCAAGACTCCAATTTTACGGCTGTGGTCACGTGCCACTGGAGTAGGCATTACGATGGCCTTGTTGGCAATCCCAAGGGGAAAGACCGCCTGTTTGAACGGGGTCAGGCATTTTCAGTGTTTGGTGGCTATGTCAGGGGAGTTGTGAGGCAAACGGCTGGAAGCTTGCCTGATTGAACAGGGTCAGGCACAGTCGGTATGCAAAGCCCATGTCAGGGGAGATGCGAGACAAACGGCTGATCATGAAAACTGTGAGCAATGAAGCAGACGCGTGATGCTAGCAGAGCGAGGATGGGATATTGGCAGTTTTGTCGTAAGCCAACAAGAATTAGCGAGTGAGCCAGCTAGCTGTAGCTTGAGCAAGGAGCTTTATTGGTTCCAAAAATGCACAACAGAAAGCTGGCATTTTGGTCCTTTGAGCACCGAGGGGCCTTGTCCTTGACCCGTTTTGCTTTACATTTGTTCAGGGGCTACCGACCAAGGACTCTGCTTGCCAAGACCACTGGTCAGGAAAAAGCAGAGAGGAGGAGAAGTGGCTCTCTAAGAAAACCATCCAAGTAACAATTAACAATTAACTAAATTAGATTACAGACGCATCAGAGAGAGGAGTGTTCCTCTCGCAGCTTACCTCAAGCTTGCCGTTCTGGACCTGCAAAGGAAGAAGATTGTGTTCACGCTTCAGCATTTGTCATAGTAGCTGTACTAGCTTATAAGATATGAGGATCTCATTTCACGTGGAAAATTGACCAGAACTGCTTATGAAAAGGCAACATATTGTATAAGATCGTTCAGACAGAGAATTCGCACTGACGCCAAACTTCACAGCCAGCACATCAGACAAGGTAGCTCACCTGCATCGTGACTGCGGCCTTGGCTATATTTCTCCTGCAACGCACCAGTCCATGAAAGTAGGGGTGTACAGTTGGGGTGCACACGTGTGCACAAACAAGGCCTTGCCCCTATATACACATCCCCGCACACACATTCCTCTTGTAACTGCTGCTCTTCTACCAGTGCTAAATACATGCGTGCACGTTCCTATTTCCCTGTGTCGCAACTGTCTGAAAGAGTTCACTGATGCAAGATGAGAGGCTGGTGCAAGTGCTTACTTCAGTGAGGATAGGTAATGATGCTGGAAATGACAGTTTCAATGAAGCAATGCCTTCCTCTACCCAACGAGCCGCAATACAACACTCTTGCAACACTCTTGCAACCAGCATTTTCACACAAAGTAACTGACCTAAATCGGTTAAACTGCACCTGCAAAGGCACACACAAAGCAAGGAAAGTGCATGTTATTAAAGGTACAATTTGGACAAATGCGTGGTGCTTGCGCTGCAGAAGCAAAACTGAAAAAGTCATTCAACATTTACACGTGCGCAGGCAGTTGGAGACACCCCTTCGATGCCGTGCTCATAGGCTCAAGCCGCTTAAACCAACATTAGTTGTAAGGCCTTCCTAGCAGGGGTCTAGAACTCTCCATTTGTTGGGAAAATGAGCAGCATCCCTCGACAGAAAATTGCGATCTGTCCCGCAAATGCTTTTTGCAAGACCCTTAGGATGTGCAGACGCTGTGCTACTCATGCTAACTGCTGATCAAGGGCGGGGATCTGCATTCAGCCGTCAGCCAAACTGAATACCCTTACTGTCTGGTTTATAGCAACCTCTAACTCACCTCCCCAAAAAAAGTCACGAGCCTCTGAGCGGCAAGGGCAGCCTCTATGAGGGCATAGCCTGTAGGAGACCCTCTTACGGGCAGCCCCGACAAACCAACGCATTCCAGGGCACTGGGGTCAAACAATAGCTGATCTGCAATGCACGTGTATGTGGAAAAACGTGTGGCAGAGGCTGTGTGGTGGAGACGTAATCTGTAAAGGTAGGGTTTAAGAAATAGCCAGACGTTTGGAAGCGCTACAAGGACACATGACAACTTCCTTCTAACAACTAGTGTCTACCCCCCTCTTTCAAGACTCATCCAAGCATACAAGCTCCACATACACGCTTGCACATACACAAACACATGCATATACATACACGCACATGTACTCGCACAATCACTTGCTCACGCGCACGCACACACACAAGCACAGAAACATGCACGAACACGCATATACACACACGCACACATGCGCAAAAGCATGCACACGCAAACACGTTCCTGCTGTAAGATCTGTGCCAGTTATGATGCACCGCTTCATCGCGTCCTGCATGGCCACTGCCAATGAGTAAGAAGTGGCAGAGGCACTGGCGGCTAGATGGGAGGCCTTTAGGCCGTTGTTAGCTTCTGCGAACTCAGCGTCGTATTCAGAGGCCAGTCCGAACATAGGATCGCCTTGCAGCATGGCCGGGTGCCACTGTATGTAGTTGCATGTTTGAGTGTATATGTGTGTGCGTGTAATTGTGTGTGCGTGTGCGTGTGTGTGTATGTGTGCGTGTGCGTGTTCTTGTGTGCGTGCTTGTGAATGTATTCACATTTCACTGTACAAGCCTGTATTTACAGTCCTTTATGCGCCTCCACTTAAACGGCAAGCGAAGCCTCCTGAGTGTATGAATCCATGCTGAGTGCAAGACCAGGCACGCTTCAGGCCCAGCAAAACCCTTTTGCAGGTCTAATACCTCCCAAACAGTCCCAAAACTGAATTTTTGACCTGCTGGTTGCGAGCAGTGTAAGGTCATCTCGATCACCAACTTGTGAAAAGCAGCAAAAGGGGTGACTGAGGCCCAAAAGGAAATTTTCTACTTCTGCCCCCTGCATTTGTTGACCATAACTTTCAAGCGTAACCTATACATCAAAACGTAACTTTTTAAAATACTCGTCTATTTGTCTGAACCTTACAAATTACGGTAATCATGCCTGATTATTAGGGTTGGACAGAACCAGATAGATACGGTATGTTTGGCAGGAACATCACCAAATACACGGTGTATATATATGATTTTGGCCAACCCTACCGATAAGCCACGGCGTAGACCCTACTTTTACCATCATATCTTCATAATATGGCTTGCCTACCAAACTCTATGATGTGAGGTTTTTATTAGTTCTTTAAGCACATTAGAATCTTTGCAAAAGAAATAAAGTGAGAAGACCAAGCGCTTGGCGAGGTACACAAGATGAAATGCTATCTCTCATGGCAAGCACCTATACAAGGTATAGGGGCTCTGCATGTGTGTTTAGTCTTGTTCAATCTGTGAAGCAAGCAACTTATGTGGATTTGAGCACATACTCTGGTAGCTTCTAACGTCGGCTTCAGATGAAAAAGCTAGATTGAGTCCAATTTGATGCAATGGTGTGCAAGAAATCGCCCCTTGAGTGTTAATGGGCACTCGCTCAGAAAAAGCAGGTGAAGGACGGCAATGCCCTGCCTTCATTTCTCGAGTTGAGTACATAAAGTACTGTGATGGATGATCACATGTGCATACTGCCGAGCTACAGGAAATTACCTGTCCAGCTGTCAGGACGTATTCGCTGGTACTCTCACTTAGAGCTGCTACAAACCCAGGCTGCGTGGGTATCACCATCATCCAAAGGGCCTTGACGTAGTAGGCCTTCTCAGCCAAAGTCCTGGCCACGATAATTCCCGGATCCTGCAGGTGGCCATGCAGCCATTGCTGCTGTAATCGTTTTGACGTACCACGTGCTGGCTTCATTTTCGAAACTACTGAAAGTCTACACACAGCTTTTCAATCCAGTAGTCTTGACGTCTTGTCACAATGCGCAGGGTCTTAAGACATGTAAGGGTGCACTTGACACCATTTTTGCCTACTGTGCCAGTCAGAACTCACAGCAGATGCTGTGGCCTGCCCATGCTTGCACCTCAGCTTTCATGCCGCTTTCCCTACAACAAACTTTGCAATTACACACGTGCTGAGAAAAGACTGTGTCTGATACATGACCCTCTAACAGCACTGCTGTTCTCTAGCGCACCTGACTTGAATGCTGCCTTAAACAGCACGCACGTCAGAGCCGTACATGTATGCGTGTATGGTCACGCATCCGACCGTTTACAACAAGATTCCCCTGCCAAAATATGCCATACACGCTATTAAAAAAAATTATATAAAATATGCCATACATGCAGCTTGAGCCTCTGGGATAGCACCATATGGGTACCTTAAGCGTAAGTTCAGTCCTGTTATTTATTTGATTCAACCGAGTCTGCACATGCTCTGGTAGTTTGGTCAGAATTTTCCCTCACTGGACACACACTTACGGAGCATCGTCTCGATGAGTCTTGTTCTAGCAGAGTGCAAGCGCCTGCACATCTACGCAGTCACACTTCGTGCAGACACACATACACATACATACACACACCTGCAAGTCACACCCCATGATTGCGTCTGCCCTGAAGCGTATTGCATCCGCAACAATGCCTTCATAAAAGCCAGGGATCTCGGCAGCCTGGCTGCTGTTGTAAGTGTAGTATCTCACGATCTGAAGGTGAGCAATTGGCAAGGACAAACAATACAGTTTAGAAATGTGGATTTAAAGGTGGGGCAATACAGGGAGGGGAGGAGGAAAGGGTATGCATATCATGTATGAGTGTATGAGTGTGCGCGAGTGTATGAGTGCATATGTGTGTGCATATGTGTTAGCATTTTATTGCATGTGTGTGTATGTGTGTGTATGTATGTGTGTGTATGTGTGTGTATGTGTGTATATATGTATGTGTATGTGTGTGCATATTTGTGTGTGAGTAAACGTGTGTGTGTGTGTGCGTGTGTGCATGTGCACATGCGTAATAAGTAGGGTTGGCCAGGACCCTATATATACGGTGCATATATGGTATTTTTGGCAGGGAAATCACCAAAATACACTCATATACGGTGTACATATACACTGCGGGCCAACCCTAGTAAGAAGCAATGGGTGATTGCAATTTTAAAGGCAAAGTGATAAAAGTTAACGTGTTAAGCACAGGTGGCACTGGTCTGTGCACATATGCACTGGACCAGGATCACCCAAAGGTCTATGGAGGGTTTTCAAGCTGCTCTCGCCCCTGATAGCAAATTACCAACACAGACAAAGAGGTGCCATCCAACCCATTGCTAAAGCCAGCATTTTACCTCCATCCAACAGATAATGGCCATCAAAGTTGAGGTTTGAACGAGGGTGGTCGCAGTAATGCCAACATACCACTGCTCTCTCAACAGAGGGTGGTCAAGCTTTCAACACGGGTGGCTGCAACAGATTGTCAGGAAGTGGCTCAATACAGTCGTCTGGGAGATGTGTGACAATTGACGTTGGTACACGTCTTGTGCTTACTAGACAAACCCATCTGACTCCACCCCTGAGTTACCTGGAATTCTGGGTCGAGCTGCTGTATCATGCGCTCAACGTATGACAACGTATGACAATGTACGACTCCACCCCTGAGCTACCTGGAATTCTGGGTCGAGCTGCAGTATCATGCGCTCAACGTATGACAACGTATGACAACGTATGACAACGTATGACTCCACCCCTGAGTTACCTGGAATTCTGGGTCAAGTTGCAGTATCATGCGCTCAACGTATGACACTGCAGCGTCGCAGGTGGAGGCTGCAAAGGTGTTGTCTGCCAGCGCGTACATGTAAAGACGCTGCACACCTCCTGTACAGACATGCAGTGTTGTGCACCCTTTATCTCTCTGTATATGCACAGGTGCTACAGATAGCTGCACACCTCCTGTACAGACATGCAGTGTTGTGCACCCTTTATCTCTCTGTATATGCACAGGTGCTACAGATATCGTGCCTCAATGCCTCTTTGACAAAGGGTCTGTGTACATGCACAGGTGCTGGGCATCACCAGCACGGACGTGCAGTAGTGTGCCCATTTGCCTATTTTGTACATGCACAGGTGCTACAGATTACCTATACAGCTATGCAGTCATGTGCACCCTTTGTCTCTTTGTACGTGTATACATGCATTGCTATGCCACAATGTAGCGATCAACACACGCACGCTTCAATAATCGTGCATCAGTAATGGGAATCCTTAAAGCTTGTAAAGGCTGCGCATCCGAGCGGTACTTTTAACAATAATATGTGCAGCTTCAGCCGACTTCACACGCAAATTCATGCCTGTGCTTCCATGCCACACACTCTGTGTGTCCACACTGTAGTTATACGTTTCTGGCTCACCCTAAGCAACGACAAACACATACACACACACACACATACACACACAAACACACACACACACACACACACACACACACACACACACACACACCTGCCAAGGCCATGCTTTTCAGGGCCGGTGTTGGGTATTTGGTGTTGCTTGCCTGAATTCCAAACACGTGCGCAAGGTCCTGCAGGCAGACGTTCAATATGGCAATTTCTGTTGTTTGCTGTTGAGGGAATGCAATGGATGCCGCCACAGCTTTGCTTTGTGTCTTGAACGGGGCACAAGGATCACATGCTGAGGACGTACACTATGAATCAGCAGGGAACGCTGAATTAAGCGCAGAAAACGTGCATACTGGATTGCTGGCTTTTGCAAGCCTCGGCCCCTGGCGAAAAAACATGTTCTGAGAAAGACACTGGCACAACAAAGCCGCCAGGAAACATGCGTTGGGCTGCCACAGCAGCTTCTTTTTCACATTTATTGTTGGGAGTGGTTTTCAGCATTTTTGTTTTCCCCCCCTTCATTTCTGCCTTTCATGCAAGTTTCTATGTAGTGGCATCTTGTAGCAAGGATTGCTCGTGTATAGGGTTGGCCAAAACCGTATATGCATCGTATATGATTGTATATGTAATGGAATCCCTGCCAAGAAATCGAATATACTCCGTATATATATGATTCTTTCCAACCCTAATCGTGTATATAGATGCATAAGAGTCTGGACGCATGCATAAGGGGACAAAAGGGAGAAAATCATGTCACGCCATGATGCAGGAAGCCCTTTCCGAGACCTAGGAACAGTGAAGACAGAGAGACGGGGTGTACGGTGGTAAGAAGATAAAAGAGAATTGAAGGGGTGGAGAGCCTTTCCATAGTTCAATATCCAGTGTTGATTAGCCTAGCCGTGTGTCAGCAGAGTGTAGCCTAAATCTGCGTTGCTGCGCTTGGCATCACCACACATATCATGATTGATCATGCTAGCATTTCGCACGAAACGTTTGGGCCGACAGTATGTGCCTTGATAATGATAATGTGTTAATGTGCGGCGGACATGGCACAAAATCTCACACAGGAGCACTGTTTGCAAGCAGGGAGGGGGCACGAAAAGCTGGCATACTCTTTCTTGCCAATGCAAGCAAAACCAGCCACCTGCTTGTACAGCTCGCCAGGGCACAAAAAGCTGGCACACCACTATATGCCAATACGAGAAAAAAGCAGCCACCTGTTCATACAGACTGTCCGGCGCCACACAGCAATGGTACATCAGCCTTTCGGCACTATTGGCGATGACGGACTCTGCCTCTGCAAACACGGGTGTGCTGCCGAACATGAAGTGCACTTTGTCATCCTCCAGCAGCTGGCGCACGAGGGCCCCGTGCTTGCCCGCCTCACAGTCGTCGTTGTACCTGTGTTGTGTGTCGGGCAACAGCATGATGTGGTTTGTTTAAAAGTTTAAAGAGAAAGGAGGAACCACAATCAAGTGAATATTTATTGGCGACTCTGCTTATTAGACAATGAAAAAGATAGGTGCCTATATTTCACCCCACAATATGGGCTTTATCAGTCTGGGAGTTGTCATCCACGCTTGCCCTCATGTCCTGCATGCACCTCTTGCCGCATGGAAAAGCACATTCACACTCTCACTCCTATGCTCTTATGTTCCGCACCTATTACCACACGGATATTTCCAGTGTTTACACAACCAACCGTGTGTAATTGAACAGGAAGCGGTACTCATTGCCCTCCCTGTCTTTCAGAAACAGGGGATGAGCATCTGACGCGATCTTGTCAGCAAAGAGCTTGTGGCCGCGATGAGCGTCCTCCATTTCTGAGTGCGTGAACAAAAAGAATCATTTGCTGTCAGAAGCAAATGAACAAATGAACGACAATGAATGCTGTGCAATTCAAGTGGGCATCCTCCATTTCTGAACGTGTAATGCAAAAGGAAAAACACAGGGAAGGGAGTTAGGCTTCCACAGGTGTTGCATGCTTTTAAGGTAGGCAGTGTTGGGTGCCAATGCAGGTGGGCAACCTCCATTTGGAAAGCGCAGATTGTGTAGCAAGTGACTGGAAAGCACGAAGCCAGGGTTGGAACAAAACCACATATACATATATAGGTAAACCGTCTATGATTGACTACTTGCAAATTCTGCTAGAACTACCATATACGCGCCGTATATATATGGTTCTGGCCTACCAACCCTACACATTATTCAAGAAAGCCCGGGAAAAAGTGACGGGAACGTGTATACAGAAGCACTCTTATTATTCATACAAAGACTGCAAAGCGTAGTTTACTTCATTTCATGAGCAAGCACTACGCCATAAATATATTTTGCTACTTTCTAAACTACAATATTGAGCAAAAATCATGCCACACATCTGCACACATCATACATATAAATACTTGCGATAGTACAAAAGAGTAGGAGCACGAAAGCACACAAATATGCACAACTAGGCACCAGCACCTGAGCACTAGTGCACACTTGCGCACAAAGAGGTGCATGTCAAGCAGAAGAAGGCTGGCTTTACCTGAGCATTGACCTTGGTTTCCAAACACGGCACCAACTTTAAACACGAAGGGGCCATCAGATTGGGCAGTCAAGACGAACAAGGCAAAGAGGAGGGGGAGGACTCGACCAAGGCTCATTAGAAGCTGCGCAATTTAGAAGATAGTTGGTGCCAATGATGTGGTGTTTTTGGTCTATACTTTAACTAGGAGGGCAGGCGTAAACGTGTGCTGTTTGAAAGGGCGTGTGCTTGTGTGCGAATGCGGGCGCATATGTGCGTGAGCAGTGGGGGGGGAGGGAGGAGTCTTTGTGTGTGTGTGTTTGTGTGTGTCTGCATGTGAAAGTGTACGTGTGTGTGCGTGTGTGTGTGTATGTGTGTGTGTGTATGTGTGTGTGTGTGTGTGTGTGTGTGTGTGTGTGTGTGTGTGCGCACGCGCGCATGCGTGCCTACACGTGCGTGAGTGGTTGTAGGTGCGTAGGTGTCTGCGTATGTATGCGTGCGTGCGTGCGTGTGCATGTGCATGTGTGTGTGTGTTTGTGTGTGTGTGCGCGTGTGTGTGTGTGTGCGTGTGTGCGTGTGTGCGTGTGTGCGCGTGCGCGTGCGCGTGCGTGTGCGTGTGCGTGTGCGTGTGCGTGTGCGTGTGCGTGTGCGTGTGCGTGTGCGTGTGCGTGTGCGTGTGTGTGTGTGTGTGTGTGTGTGTGTGTGTGTGTGTGTGTGTGTGTGTGTGTGCGCGCGCGTGTGTGTGTGTATGTGTGTGTGTGTGCGTGTGCGTCATGCAGTCCGATACTGTGTGTGTTTGTGGACTATTGCTGCATTACCCACCTCCAACTTTAATTCATAAATTTGGAGCAGATCTCCAGATGGAATAGGAAAACTATTTAATTCTTCTTCACATTACACAAATGCATTCTCTCTTACTTCCCCTTCATGGATCAGCCGTGCACTTCTCAAGGAGCAGAACAGCTATCAACAGCTCTGATGCCCAGGAACCCCGCCCGTTGTCGATGGCAGAGATACGTGCACAGAAGCAGCAACAACAGCAGCAGCAGCAACAGCAACAGCAACAGGATGTGGAGAAGTCTGTAGCAAAGCGTAGCAAACAGAAAACACACAGAGCGGTCACACCAGTGGTATCTGCCAGCGAAACGGCACAGCACTATGACCCGCCCGTGAAGAGAAGGGCAGCGCGCGTTCTGAGCCCAGCACCTGGGAAGGAGGCAGGAAGCGACAGCGAAGAGGAGGCAGGAAGCGAGAGCGAAGAGGAGGCAGAAAGTGAGAGCAAAAAGGAAAGGAGAGCAGCAGCTGAGATAATGAGGTAAGCTTTTCGTTCAAATACCGTGCTGTCCGAACCTGGTGAGTGCACGCGCGCATGTCTTGCCTGTGAAGTACTTTTGCCTGAAAATTAGGCCTCCTGAGGTGCCTAGTTTCAAGGTTATTCACCCACGTCCAGATGCACTGAACAAAGGAAATTCAATTGAAGGTCTCCTGAACGGACACACACACAACACACAAACACACCCACCCACACAGCACACAAAAACAAACGCACACACCCCAGGTACGAGTCTGCCATGGCTAAATCCCTCCGCCTCGTCAGCAAGCGGCCTTACACGGCCAAGGAGCTGGCGGACAAACTACGCCCTGACAGCAGCAAGAAAGGCTTGAAGAAAACAGGCTTTTCAGAGGCCATCATTTTGAAGGTCCAGGCCCGGTTGGTTGACCTGGTGAGTGCTGGTGGGTGGTGGTCCTGAGATTGAGTGATGAAACGCACAGCACGCAGGGCACGCAGGGCACAGAGCACTTCTTCCCAGCGTTTTTGCTTTGCATTTTGAGACTTCTGTTAGCACGTATGCCATCTGCATGCATGTGTGCATTAGTGCCACATACGTAGGGTTGGCCAGAACCATATATATACGGTGTATTTACGGTATTTTTGGCAGGGAAATCACCAAATGTACGGTCATATATGGTGTACATACACGGTTCTGGCCTACCCTACACACAAGCGCCACACACTCGCACCCTTTTTGGCATGATCACTTGTATTTCTTTAACACGCACACTTATTCCGTGTCGATTGTACGAATACGTATGCAAGGCAAGGGATGCTCATTCAAATCAGTGTGATGCCACGCCTCGCTACAAGGTCGAAGACCACCATCACCACCACCACCACCACCACCATCACCACCACCACCACCACCACCACCACCACCACCACCACCACCACCACAACCACCACCACCACCACCACCACCACCAGGTCAACCCCACCTGACCCCACCTGACCAAATTTGGTAGACAAAGCAACACCGATCAATAGGCCCTTACTGGGCACCTGCACTGGCACGTCTGCCAAAAACTAATCGGACCAATCGGTGTAACATTTCAGCTGCACGAGCGTAGAAAGAAAGGTAATTGGACCGATTGGTGTAACATTTTAGCTGCTGCACGAGCATAGAAAGAAAGCTAATTGGACCGATTGGTGTAACATTTTAGCTGCTGCACGAGCGTAGAAAGAAGGATCACTGAAGGGCTGGATCCACTCCGGAGTGAGCACTGGAAAAAAAACACAGGATCACAGAAGGGCCGGAGTGAGCACTGAAAAAATAACAGGGTCACAGAAGTGCTGGAGTGAGCACTGGAAAAAATAACAGGATCACAGAAGTGCTGGAGTGAGCACTGGAAAAAATAACAGGATCACAGAAGTGCTGGAGTGAGCACTGGAAAAAATAATAGGATCACAGAAGGGCTGGCGTGAGATGGAAATGGGGAAGGGAATGGGATGGGGAAAAGAGGCCCTCTCTGCTACTCCCTCATCATCGGGGGGCATTGCCTCTTGACTTGGCTCTGTTATTGCCTGGTCGCTGAAGCAGTACATGGCCTGCAGTGCATACATGACATATTACATCACCTGTCATATGCAACAAAACAATCCATGCATTCATTCTCCCATCAGCCCTTCAAATGTGACATAACTCACATGCATTCATTCGCCCATCAGCCCATCAGCACATTGGCCCATTACTACATGACGTCACGTGCTACATCCCCTGCTACACTTCAGAACTCAACCTTCTACGCTTGCTATCGCCCATCATATTTGCATGCTTTGCTGCGTGAATGCGGGAACGGAATCGCCTCCTGGTACCGTAAAATGCCTATGCCACAGCAAACTAGATAAGCTCCAATACAAACGTAAGACGCTAATTAGAGCGACCCTTCTTTTTATGACGATTCATTAGAAGGAGAGTCACGATGATATGGCATAATATGGCATGATATGAAGGCTTATGAATTGCTCCTCCCTTACCTACGCCGGATATGTTGCGTTTCCTGACCCCCACTTAAAAACCTCTCCTACTTTTATTCTCCTGGTGGGATGTTGTGTGCCTCTGCATCCATTGGGTGTTGCAGAACACAAAACAACATCTTTTTCTAATCCATGCCGGTACTGTTTACACTATCTGCGTTCTGTTCTTTTTCTTTTAGTGTTACACTACCAGCGTAGCCTTTTTAATCGTTTCGTCATTCTATTCTTTTATGGAAGCTCACTGTGTGAAACAGTGCTGTGATTTTATTTTTTGTTCTCTGTTCTCTGTGAGTGAGTTGGGCTCTGTGGAGTTTAGGTCCTGCATCTGAAAGGGAAACCTGTCAGCTTTGTAGTCCTTGCCTATTCTCCGATTAAGATCCACTCAAAAATCTACCCTACGACTGCTCACTATATACTTAATTTAAAAGGGATGCATTGCATGAAATGTCTCTGTTCTTGCTCTGCCTTTTAAGGCTGTAAACTGGGCCTTGTATCAAATGTGACTCTGATCATTCCTGATCTGGCTGGACTTTCGATTATGTTCTTGTCTCGCAATGCTAGGCAGTGTCTTGGGCCATGTGACTATGATGTTCATGTGAAAGCAAGCTGCATGTGTGTGTGTGTGCACGTGTGTGTGTGTGTGTGTGCGTGTATGTGTATATGTGTGTGGTAAGATGGGTGTATCATTTCTACTGACCTGTCAGGACAGTGTTTTGAAGCAACCCTTCTTGTACTCAATTATTGTGGGGAAAGGTTTTTCAATGCTTGCATTTTTCTCCCTTGAGGAGGAGCGCGGGTCATATTCAGTCAACATACCCCTACAGAGCCTGTACAACAGCAACAGGTTAAGGTAAATACCTTGCACCTTTGTAAACAACCATCAGTTCCGCTACCGTATAAGAGGTTAGTATACACGGCTCTCAATGTCTGGTAAATACCTTGCTCCTTTGCCAAAAATGTAATGGCTGCGCGGCTGCGCCCTTCAAGGTTTACAAGAAAAATGCGTTCAGTCAAGGAGTATGACTGCTTGCCTGTGTAAAAGATTTGTAATGGCTGTATGACTGTGCCCTTCAAGCCACTTCTACAGCCGCTTTGCTTTTAGTGACTGCCCCAAAGCTCCGATCACTCGCCCAATTGTTCTATGCTCCTGCAAACACGACACACAGACAAACAAACCCTCCTATATGTACATTACCCGCAGGGAGAGTTAAACGACGCCATGTATGCTCGCCTGTTTGTCAGCTCCAAGTGGAGGCAGACGAAGAAAGGGCCTTCACTCCTACGTCAGGTACGCAGTGCTATGTTCTTTTGGCACCTGACCTTTACCTTTCAGTATCATCTGACTGCGCATCACACACCAGTCAGTTTGACTTCAGTGTGGGCATGCACGCTTAAATGTGTGTGAAAGGGTAAACAACAGTGCCCAAGTTTTGCCTGTGCCTTTAACCTTTAGAGAACTGTCTGTATGTCTACTTATTAGGCGCAAAAGTAGCATCAGCTCTCTGTCGTTGCTAAGTTGCCTGGGAAGTTACTCGATTGTTTCAACACTTGCACGTGCAAGGACCTGTTACGCCGAGGCGTTGACGAGACAGTCATTGATGAAGCGCTTCATTCTTTTTTTGGAGAGGAGCAGCGGAGCCTGAACGTGTCACAGATACCGGAGGAAGAAGAGAGCGATCTGCAAGGCAGCAGTTCTGGTGTCAACGAAACGAACCACAGGGACTCTAGCGATGCTTTGGGGGATCAATTGCTCGAAGTCGTGCGCAGGAAAGCGACGCCGATGCAGGGCCTACCGGTAGAGACGCAGAAAAGGCGGCTGGCAGGATTCATACAGCGCAGAGGGCACTCGTGGGACACTGCGAAACAGATTTTGAAACAGCTTGGTTTGATGAACTGATGTTCTGCTGTGGGGATGATCATTTGATGTTCCGGTTGTAATCTGCGGTTGTAATCTGCGGTACCCTAAGTATACTGGCGGCATGACACGGAATCGATTTTCGATTTCCGTATACATTTTAAATTATAATAATCTGAATTCATTTTAGCAGTTCAGACTCGCCCCGCTACCGACCAGAGCGATACAACACAAACACATAAACATCAAAATGAAAGCAAACATTTCTTCTATCTCTAAGTCACAGTCGTGTCCCCTGCAAGCATCCCGTCGTCCCGTAGTGGTTTGCAGAGCGGAGGTCAGGGCCAGATGGTGTTTAGATGTGAGGTAGGATTGCAGGAAACGAAGAAGCATGCTGAACAAGCACACACTCAAACTATGATTTAAGCATGCAGCTGCAAGATACACATGCAAATGCACACACACACACACACTCACACACACACACACACACACACACACACACACCACTACACACACAATTACACACACAATTACACACACACACACACAATTACACACACAATTACACACACAATTACACACACTTACACACACACACACACAATTACACACAATTACACACACACACACACACACACACACACACACACACACACACACACACAAACACACAAACACACAAACACACACAGGTTTGGCAGAAAAGCAGAGGGGACGTCCCTGTTGCAAGAATGGGTGCGAGACGTGGGGATGCCAGCTGGCTTGACGACGCAGAACACACGGCTGTCTAGCGGATCCATTGGTGTGCCAGAGAGTAGACTTGAGGTGAGGAGCAACACAGAAGACTTAAGTTACCTTATAAAAGTTTGTTGAAGGGGGAGTATAAATCTGTACTGTGTGTGTGTGTATGTGTTTGTGTGTGTGTGTGTGTGTGTGTGTGTGTGTGTGTGTGTGTTAATGCGTGAATTTGTATGTGTGAGGTATGTTATGTTTTTTCATATTTGAATGTACTGTCGTCCAACTCACAATTTCTCTCCTCTTGCCTCCCCCTTGCTCACAGCTTGAAGTCACGTTTCCAAGGTGTGTGCAGCGTCGTATGTTAAGATAGCGGTTAATTAAACGGGTGTGCGTTGTTCATGTGTGTGTGAGTGTGCGTGTGCATGTGTGTGCGCGTTTTCCTTGCTTTGAGATTGAGGGTCAAGTTGCTTGAATAATCG
>Ga0307974_1000498_pt1 | contig 24214 bp, 24 predicted proteins | sample OrgLakmetagen784_FD_201812 | JGI IMG/M metagenome (GOLD analysis project Ga0307974, IMG submission 201812) | Saline water microbial communities from Organic Lake, Antarctica - #784 | ecosystem: Environmental > Aquatic > Non-marine Saline and Alkaline > Saline | place: Antarctica: Organic Lake... | reverse complement strand
CATCACACACACACAGGCCAGTACATCACACACAGGTCAGTGCATCACACACACAGGCCAGTGCAACACACACAGGTCAGTGCATCACACACACACACAGGCCAGTGCATCACACACAGGTCAGTGCATCACACACACACAGGCCAGTGCATCACACACAGGTCAGTGCATCACACACAGGCCAGTACATCACACACAGGCCAGTGCATCATACACAGGTCAGTGCATCACACACACACACACACACAGGCCAGTGCATCACACACACAGGCCAGTGCATCACACACAGGCCAGTGCATCACACACAAGCCAGTGCATCACACACAGGCCAGTGCATCATTCACGAAGGGCACCAGAAGAGACCAATTCAACACACCTACACTCAGGCATAGGATAACAAGGGTGTCATAGCTGATAAAGGAAGATGAATCCAAAGTTAAGGCCATTTGCGTTCACCACCAAGGTCACACGTTAAGGTCATCAACCGAGGTGTGAATTAAGAACCAAGACCAAAGGTTGTTCATATAGGCACACACAACCCACCCACAATGACACACACATACACACTCAATACACCCACACTTACATACACAATGGCATGCACACACTCAACACACCCACACCAACACACACGTACGCACGGTACCAAAACAATACCTTTCAGGGCAGACAGTCCGGTAAACTCGCTGGGGATGGCGTGTGGGTATTTGATCCTTGAAAAGTTGAGGGTGCTTAAGCGCGTGAGAAGGCTGATGCCGCTGAGGCCCACTGGATTGGTGGACGCATTGGTACACTGCAAAAACAACGATGGAGGCGCTAATAGTGAGTGGTGCATGTTCGTGCACTGGCAATTGGAACAAGGCCGACCGATGCCGCTGAGGCCCACTTCGTCGGTGGACTGATTGGTGCACTGCAAAAATAACGATGGAGGCGCTAATAGTGAATGGTGCATGTTCGTGCACTGGCAATTGGAACAAGGCCGACCGATGCCGCTGAGGCCCACTTTGTCGGTGGACTGATTGGTGCACTGCAAAAACAACGATGGAGGCGCTAATAGTGAATGGTGCATGTTCGTGCACTGACAAATGGAACAAGGCCGACCAATGCCGCTGAGGCCCACTTTGTCGGTGGACTGATTGGTGCACTGCCAAACAACGATGGTGATGCATCAAGTCGTGCACAGCACAATGACAATAGCACGTCAGATCATTCAAACTGAATTGTGCACTGCAAAACAAACAAAATCGGATCATGTCTTGTCAGGACATTTCGGCGCACTGCATTATGATACAAGGCTGATGCTGTTAAGGCCCCATTTCTTTGGTTAATTAACTGGTGCAGTGCAAAACAACGATGGCAATGCAGCACACAGATTGTAATACATGAGTCGTACGCAGCAAGGTGAGAAAAGCACGCGGATCAATTAAACTGATTAGTGCAATGGAAAGGAAAAATGGATCACCCTGGAAGCGACAAAATCAAGTTTTGGGTGTTGAGCAGAGTCTAATTTTCTGGTGTTGAGCAGAGCCTCGTTTTCTAAACTCTTGGTATTGAGCAGAGCCTCTTTTTGGGTGTTGAGCAGAGCCTCATTACTGGGTGTTGAGCAGAGCCTCGTTTTCTGAACTCTTGGTGTTGAGCAGAGCCTCTTTTATTGGTGTTGAGCAGAGCCTTGTTTTCTGCACTCTTGGTGTTGAGCAGAGCCTCTTTTTGGTGTTGAGCAGAGCCTCATTTTTGGTGTTGAGCAGAGCCTCATTTTTGGGTGTTGAGCAGAGCCTCATTTTCTGCACTCTGCAAGAAACAGTTTGTACTGCTCCTGTACACACATGTAGAGTAGAGCCTCATTTCTGCACTCTGTAAGAACCAGTTTGCACTGCTCCTGTACACACATGGTGTTCCTTATTAGATGTCACGCTGCAAGGTCCCAAGAAGCAGTACCTTGTGAGGCAGTAAAGTATTTTGAAAGCATTGCAGACGGTAGTAGATTTTATAAATTACTGCCAGCTCGCACAAGTGTCCTCGTCTAATCGATCCTGATCTTAATTGTCAATAGCAGTACAAAAAGAAAAGCAGAAAGCAGCAGACAAGTCTGGTTTGGATCCTCTTGCAATAGCGGCCTTCTTCTCTCCCACCTATAATAAATCAAGAAGGTCCCACCTGTCAGCCGCCAACCCTGCACAAGCACTTGACTTAATTGTATTATATCCATCATTTAGCAGGCTCAGGAGTTCAGCTGCTTGCTCCCGTAGCGGCAAAGATGGAGGCATCAGCACCCACATTTTGAATGTCCAGCTTTTGTAATCGAGTCAGCAAGCCCACGTGAAGTCCCTCAGAGCCCTGCAAAGGTTACGTAGAGTTTCACAGAATTGGAATGCAGCAACATCAAACGTTTGTTTTAGGAATGATGAATGCAGGAGTGATGAATGCAGGGATGATGAATGCATGAATAATGATGCAGAAATGATGAATGCAGGGATGATGAATGCAGGGATGATGAATGCAAGGATGATGACTGTAGGGATGATGAATGCAGGATTGATGAATTGCAGGAGTGATGAATGCAGGGATGATGAATGCAGGGATGATGAATGCAGGGATGATGAATGCAGGAATGATGAATGCAGGGATGATGAATGCAGGGATGATGAATGCAGGAATGATGATGATGCAGGAATGATAAATGCAGGAATGATGAATGCAGGATGATGAATGCAAGGATGATGACTGCAAGAATGATGAATGCAGGGATGATAAATGCAGGAATGATGAATCCAGGAGTGATGAATGCAGAGATGATGAATGCAGGGATGATGAATGCAGGGATGATGAATGCAAGGATGATGAATGCAAGGATGATGACTGTAGGGATGATGAATGCAGGATTGATGAATTGCAGGAGTGATGAATGCAGGGATGATGAATGCAGGGATGATGAATGCAGGGATGATGAATGCAGGAATGATGAATGCAGGGATGATGAATGCAGGGATGATGAATGCAGGTTTGATGAATGCAGGAATGATGAATGCAGGGATGATGAATGCAGGAATGATGAATGCAGGAATGATGAATGCAGGGATGATAAATACAGGGATGATGAATGCAGGGATATTGAATGCGGGAGTGATGAATGCAGGAGTGATGAATGCAGACATGAAACAACAGTGACCTTCAAACTTTGCTGTTAAGTAAACACGTTTTAGTAAGAACCAACACTCTGGCCCATTTGAGGCCCCTCAGAGCCCTGCAGTCCTGCATGGTAAGCAGTCTTTCAGTGCAAGGCTGCTGGAAGAAGGAGAGGTAGACGAGCCTGGACAATTATATACCGTGGACATAAACCGTGGTATATACATACACACATACATGTGCCCTACACCATAACTGCAGTACCTACTATAAAGTAAGGTGCATAAGAGACGAAATAAAAACGCACACAACTACATACACCCAACATTCACATGCTTCCTATCAAGTAATATGGTACAAAACACACACCCACCGTGAACTTCCAGCCCTTCAGTGTGAGGCTGATGAGGGAGGGGAACGTAGACAGCGGGTCCCACAAGGAGCCGTCCCATTTTACAGGGCATGTCTGCCAAGGATCGATTACAGGCAGCAGAGAAACTGAGCGTGTGGGCGCCTGCTTGTGTGTGTATGTGTGTGTGTGTGTGCGTGTGTGTGCGTTTTGTGTGTGTATGTGTATGCGTGTGCGTGTATGTAGGTATGTGTATAAGCTTGTGTATGTATGTCTGTATACAATTACGCTGCTGCAGACTTACCAAGTATTTTATTTTGCAACAGATGGGCAGCACCAACTTGCCGGCGCTGCAAACCTACCAGGTATTCTAGTTTTGTAACAGATGGGCAGCACCCCGCCAGCACTGTAAGGTCAGACGCGGACACTAATACGTCCCAAAGCTGGAGGGTGTGCAGTTGGGGTAGTGACGCGCACAAGCTAGGGAGCTTTGGCAACCGCACGGTGGCAGATGCTGAGGACTGGTTCAGAGGTGCTGCGTTAGAACCTTTTTTTCCCTGTGCGTGTAGGTGTGACTGTAATTATGTGTGTGTGCATGTGTACGTGTGTGTGCATATTATGTGTACATGTGTGTGTGTATGTGTGTGTGTGTGCATATTTATGTGTATGTGTATGTGTGTGTGTGTGTGTGTATTTATGTGTACGTGTATGTGCATATGTATGTGTGAGTGTGTGTAATTGAGTGAGTGTGTGTGTGCATGTGTACGTGTGTGTGTGTGTGCATATTTACGTGTGTGTGTGTGTGTGCGTGTGTAACTGAGTGAGTGTGTGCGTGCGTGTGTATGTGCATGTGTGTGTGTGTGTGTGTGTGTGTGTGTGTGTGCACGTGCGTACTTGTCCATGTTGCCACCCTGCTTCTTCTGAATCCTCCTCTGAGAAATCCGTGAACATGCCAACATCCTCCTCTGTTCCCTCGTCATACGCGTCTGAGTTGTCTGAGGTGTCCTGGATTTGTGTCTGCGTGTGTGTGTGCGTGCGTGTGTGTGTGTGTGTGTGTGTGTGTGTGTGTGTGTGTGTGTGTGTGTGTGTGTGTGTGTGTGTTTCACAAAAACAGATTTGACACGTTGCCGGTATGTACCCGCATGTATGTGTGTGCGCTTGGTAGGAGAGTGAGCGTACAGATGAATGCGCAATGCATGAGTGTGGCAATTGTGCATTTGTAGGAAAGTAAGTGTCAATGCAACTGTGATAAGTGTTGCATCAAAAGCGTGTACGTGTGACTGTGCATGTGCGCATGTGTGTATGTGTGTATGTGTGCATGTGTGTGTTGTTCTGTGAGTAGTCCTCAAGGGTTTTCCACCTGTTTTTTCAGCAGCTTGAAATAAGATTGTAACACATAAAAGAAAGGATATTGGCCGAAAGGAAGGAAGACCACACAGCACTTGAATAAGTTGACAGCAGCCGCCTCGGTCAACCAACGGAAATGCCTTCCGACCAAAATGCCAGAGCCAACAAACCTGCGTCCACCTTAAAAAAGCCTACTTGTGCTTTGAAGTGCCAGAAGGAGAGAGACAGAGGCACCTACAGTGCGTGCTGTCTTAGCGTTTGTAACTCCACATTTTCTTGCGGTCAAGGAGTCTGACAGTAGACTCAGTGGCAAAGTGGCTACTTTTCCAGGTTGGTTAATGCGAGGAGTTGTCTTTCACTGACTGTGTGTCTTTTTTTACTAAAAGGAAGATTGCCTGCGCCTCCTCACAAGGGAGTGCATGTTTTGATGCACTGTTGTGGGGCTGTGTACAGAAGCAATTGCTCGATTCCGGATAGGCAGAGGCGCAAGTGCATGCATGCATCCCAAACAAACATACATATATATGAATTTCCCCTGGAAACGCTTGTGCTCAGATGCAGTCGCAAGACTCTTAACGTAAAAGGTGCAGAAAAAGGTGGCACAACCCCGAAAGGTTTCTAGCATGAAAGAAAAAAAAGTACGGCAGAGGCCTACTTTTTTAAGGAGGAGGAGCCTTTTTTGCACCATGTACCGTAACACTCCTCCACCACAGGAAGAGGAGAAATCAATGGGGATCAGAAGGGGCATGAAAAAGATCGGGCACTTTGAACTTCGCTGGCTCTCCCACTTCTAGCGGAGTATGTTGCTCAAACGGATTTGCCGCATGCACGTACCTTGACGTACTTGAGGTGCCTTTCATTCACAACGCGGAGCCATTTCACGTTCTTGCCCCACGCCTGTATGTATGCGTGAAGAACACGTACAGAGTATGATGCAGTCACTGAGTGTGCCTTAAGGCACAGAACCTTTTTAAGGTGTGATGCAGCGCAAGTGAACATGCAGTAGTTAACTTGTATGAAACAATTCAGCATGCACAAGGGAATCTATGCCTACTAGCAATCTCGCCAGTTTGGCACATCATCCAGGCCAGCCAAATTAAGCTGTCGCTGTTCAGCTTCATGAAGCAAGCGATAACACAGTGAGCGCTGTGGGCAGAAGTGCAGAGAATGCCCAGCTGTTGCAGCCATATGTAGTTCCATGGACGGATTAGAGAAAGTACGTTGAGGGTCCTCATTGCTTGTTTATTTGTAACATGCAAACCACTCTTTCTCCACTTATTTCTTTCCTCATAAAAGTCAGCAGCAAGGCCAGTTGAGTTGGAGTCAAGGAGGGTCTAAATTTACAGTGTCAAGCTCAATTTGTGCTTTTGCTGGCTTTTGTCCAGTTCATGGTCGGCAGCAAACTCGAAGTCATACCTGGAGTGTTCTGGCTGATGGCAGATCGCGTGTGCCATCAGAAACTAGTGCACCTCTGCAAAGTAAAATCGCATGTGCGTGTGTGTGTGTTTGAGTGAGTGTGTGTGTGTGTGTGTGTGCGTGTGTGTGTGTGTGTTTGCGTGTGTATATGTGTTTGTGTGTGTTTGTGTGTGTGTGTGTGTGCATGTGTATATGTGTTTTTGTGTGTGTGTGCGTGTGTGTGTATGTGTGTGCGCATGTGTGTGTGTGTGATTGTGTGTGTATGTGTGTGTTTGTGTGTGCGTTTGTGTGTGCGTGTGTGTGTGTGTGTTTGCGTGTGTATATGTGTTTGTGTGTGTTTGTGTGTGTGTGTGTGTGTGCGTGTGTATATGTGTTTTTGTGTGTGTGTGCGTGTGTGTGTATGTGTGTGCGCATGTGTGTGTGTGTGAGTGTGTGTGTGTGTTTGTGTGTGTGTGTGTGTGTGTGAGTGTGTGAGTGCGTGTGTATTTGTGTTTGTTTGTTTGTGTGTGTGTGCGTGTGTGTGTTTGTGTGTGTATGTGTGTGTGTGTGTGCGCGTGTGTATGTGTGTGTGTGCGCGTGTGTGTATGTGTGTGCGCATGTGTGTGTGAGCACGTTTGTGTGTGTATGTGTGTGTGTGTGTGTGTGTGTGTGTGTCCGAGCATGCACGCGCGTCTGTTTGTGCGTGCCTGTGCTCTTTGCACACGTGTGTGTGTGTGTGTGCGTGTGTGTGTGTGTGTGTGCGCGCAAGTGCATGCCCTTGCCTGTCCACGGTCAACCTCCAGACCAGTTTGTCAAAAAGGTCTCTTGCCCCACGGCTCAGCACGCGCAGCTTGGCCCTGTCTTGCTGATCCTTCAGCTTCTCTGCTATACACAACAGCACATCATTGTCCAGGGCCAGCAAGCTTGGCGGGATTACCATTCTCTGCCAGACCTATAGGAGGGTTTGTGTGTGTTACCCTTCTTCAGTCATCAATGGGATGAATGGGTTAAATTTTTTCTGACGGACAGTGCTGGGGTTTTGTAATGGCAAGTTTCAAAGGAAGAATAAAAGGAAAGACGTGAAACATACGATAGTGCATAGCTAAACAATAAGGCACACATACGGACAAGGGCAAGACACCCACAAGGCCGCCAAAACACTAAAGTGGTCTGGTCAGACTAGCAAAGGGTGTATATTATACATGATTTATGATATGCCATCCAGACCTTTCCATTCTAGGTTTGCACTGAGTGATCGTGTTGGTGGAGTAGCACGGAAGGTTCATCAGTGCTGCAGGGCTGGCTGCTGAATGTTCATGGCCGGGATGGGTCGTCTGTTAGGTCCTTGGCTTAGCTCTGCAGTTTCTCTTCCTTATTCACTAACCTTATTGAAGTCCTAACCTGAGTGGGGGGTGGGGTTTTCCAGACGCTCTCTCAAACACATTCCAAACTTTCAGTTTTTTTCTGAGGTTTTTGGAGCTCTTATGAGTGTGTGCATGTATATGCGTGTGCATGTATGTAACGCTCCGGACAGGAAGTACTTCTCGTGGAACTGCGACAAGGAGGCCGTAGACGCCGCACATGTCCCACTGGTCCCCACGGACGATGGGCTTGCAAGATGGTCACGTACCCCATTGAACAACGCGCTGTTGAAGCTACCCATCGTAAATACCGTTTTCCTCTTTTGATTTTGCAAGGCCTATTTATTGTAAAGTGCTCGTAAATTACTCGGATAGCGATGGGGACGGCATGTTTGACTGCAGCTGCCAGGCATGATTGACTGCAGCTGCCAGGCGTGTTTGACTGCGGCACACACGAAGTGCCTGCGTGCTGAGGAACCATACAGTCAAACCTGTGCACTAAAACCAGTGAATGTAAGAGTTGGGGAGCGCTTCAAGCCAGGCCACACGCTGCAGGATGTCAAGCCCGTCCATGTGTTTAACACATCAGCAAAGCTTTAAAAGGTTCTGGCCATCTTATGCAACTTCATTGATTAATCTTAATTATAACCACAAACCATTCACACACCACAAACCATGAAACGTACCGTTACAATAAATTGTTTTGCATAGGCTTGCGGTGGAATTAGCGTTTTTTCTTTTGATATAATTAATAATTAATATAATTAATTAGGGCCAGCTGCTTTTCACAGATCTGGGATGGAAGCACAAAGTGGCATGTGAATAGGCATGGAGCAAGGGCTGAAATGTTGATGGACAAGATGATATCTGTCCGCATCGTTCAGGTGAGTGCTTGCCTACATGTCTGAGCTGTTCAGAGACAGCACGGAAAGCACCGTTGCCTGCCATGCTCTGGCACAGTAGCACTCTCGCGAACGCATTTGAGACCACATTACATGCTCTCTACATTACTCTGCGCTAGACTACACTGATGCACACTAGCCGGCCTGTGCTGAACACTTACACAGATTGACTATTACCTGGCCCCCCCGGTGCTGGGTGTGGACATTGGAGTCTCCCCTCTGGAGGGCACGGTCATCAGCCAGGTGTCTGCTCCCTCCCCTCTTGCCCCATTGTTACTGAATTTCGTATGCTGCATCTGCATTCAAGAGTTGTGAGCGCACGTGATTTTGATGTGCTGCTTCTGTCCAAGGTACGTAACATTCTTACCTGTGCAAGGAAGCATGCAATCAAAGCTGATGCTCTGCGTCAACAAATTTACTGAATAAGCCAGGACAAGTCAACTGCCGTGCCCTTTAGTTGGTTCACACCCTGGTATGCCTCAAAATGCACTCTCGTTCTTCCCTCCTGTACTTTAAAGCACTTAGGCCGTTATATTTTCTTGAGCACAGGTCATTCCAAACTCTTCAGCACAGGCAAACAAAGTTTTCAGCCTAGCAGACCTCCCATCTATTCTTCAAGCAAAGACTAATGGTATCCTAATTTACTCTTATCTTTATCCATCCACGGCAGCCCCTGTGTGGTGAGAACCTTGATATTAATCTGTGTGACACATCATCACAGCGCTTCCAGACCCTCCTGCTTAGCATGGATTTAGCAAACGCTTGCGTTCCTCATTAGGGTTAAGCTAAACTCTAACTCTAACTCGACCTTAACCCTAAACTATAAACCCCGAAAGCCAGTAATACAAGGAGGCACTCGTTTCGCTGTGCTCCTGGAAAACAAAGCATAAGCGTGTCTCTAATCCCCAATTTTGGGTTACAAAGTCTTCTCACAGATGCCCAAAAAGCAAATCTGGGAGATGCAACAATTTCTCAGGACACTACACCCCCCATCTTCCAGAAGCGTTCATTCCACAGCATTCTGTCTCCCATTCAGGTGCCTCATGGTTTCAGTTGGCCAAAACCAAACGGTGTAGCATATACATTATTACAGGCAGAGCAATTATTCAATCATATATGGTGTTTACATACGGTGTTTACATACAATGTTTGCATACGGTGTTTACATACGGACTGGCCAACCCTCACTTATGATTCTCATCTTTCAGGAAGCATTCATTCCATAACACATCCAGTACAGAATCTTAAAAACGCGTGACACATGATTGAGTTTCCTACAACTTCTGCTTCCCACTTAGGTGCCTGTGGTGCGCATCTTTGGGGCAACTGCTGCAGGCCAGAAAGCGTGCCTGCACCTGCACAAGGTGTCGAGGATACGTAAACATGTTTTACCAAATTTACAGTACCGTTGAAGATACGTGAACATGTTTTACCAAGTTTACAGTACCGTTGAAGATACGTGAACATGTTTTACCAAGTTTATAGTACCGTTGAAGATACGTGAACATGTTTTACCAAGTTTACAGTACCGTCGAGGAACGTGAACATGTTATATCAAGTTTACAGTATCGTCTAGATTTTTGCCAGCAAGTCCGTTTGTATAAGTTAGCACAAGAAGTACACGATTTAATGCAACACATTGTTTAGCGACTGCTCCTCTCCTAGTGCCAACTGGGTGTCTGTGTTGACATCAAGTGAGTGTGTTTGTTGGTAATGCATACAGGTTCTCTGTACCCAGTGACTTGCATTCACTGTACTTTGCTTCACAGCTGTGCTGAACAATCCTCATGCCAGTCAAGGCTGTAATGTGTTATCCTGAGCTCAGTTCTGTGTTTGATCCTGCAAGTGCATGAACACGCTGCTACATACACTTCTTTATAAAAAGCACATCACGTGCGCGTGCAAGCATGTGAAGTACAATGCGTAAAAGTACATTAGGCACTGCGTGTAAATACATCTCGCTCCAACTCTCCTTGTAGGCCTTCCCTTACTTCTACGTGCCCTATGACGAGGACCTGCCCTCAAACCCAAACGAAGGTGAGAAGGAAACTGCTGCATGGCAGCTCTTGACTTGGGAAGTAGTGGAATTAGAAGTGGCAGGCAAATATTGGCGATCGCCGACAAGGGCGAAAGGGAACATGGGCGATTCAGGAGTCTGTAACGCATCCTACATGAAGCACACCGGAAAGGAGAAAACCTGTAGAGGAAAATAGAAAGTAAAAAGTAGAAAATGCTACACTGGTGGTGCCAACACGTTCAGCATGAGTAATGGTTACAATGGGGGGTGACCTTTAGCCAGGTTGTTTGGCTGATCGGCTGCTGACTGGTCTCGGCCAGCCACAAATAAATCCATAAGCTCAAAAAGAAAGTGAAAAAGTCCAGTGTTCTGCACGAGTAAGGGTAGGAGGTGCGCTGAAGGAAAGGAGGTGCACTAAGGCGCCAGTGCCTAGAAGCCTCTCACCGCCAGACCATACAATATGCATGCAGTAAAGCTGAAGAGTTTGTTCGCTGCGTGTTGCACGCTGCCAAGGAGTTTGTTCATTGCACGCTGCCAGAAAAGGAGCTGCCTCACACTGCATTATGAAGGCTGTCCCATTTGCTACTGTCAGGTGCCTGTATTTCAAACTGTTCGGACCGACTGTAATGTTGACTTCAGAGTCGCTTTTGGCTGAATGAAAGCGCTGTTTTTACGAACTCTGATTTTTGGCAGCTAAGGGGACGCTGCTGCGCAAGCTGGCAGGGCTGTTGCTGCGCAAGCTGGCAATGGAGTCATGCACGCCTGTGTACATGCCTGTACATTTCATATGCCTTGCGCAATTTTCGACCGCAGCTACAGGGCCACTGCGCAAGCAGGCAGGTGGCCATCAAGTCAAGCACGGCCATGATTTCATGCTTATACTCGTTTGAGTAGGGTTGGCCAGAACTATATATATACGGTGTAAATACGGTATTTTTGGCAGGGAAATCACCAAATATACGGTCATATACGGTGTATATATACTATATACGGTTCTGGCCAACCCTACGTTTGAGCGATTGTATTTGCTTGGTTGCAGCTATGGGGCTTCTGCGCAAGCTGGCCGGGGGCTTGGAAGTTGCGATGAAAATGAGCATGGGGGCTGGGAAGGGGGCAGGGCAAGGCCCTGCTGCTAATGGCGCGTACGTTTGGAAAAAGCAGGTAGGCCTGTGTGTGCTCCACCTGCACATGTGCCCACACTTGTAAAGCACAAAAAAGCAGGTGTGCATGTATTGGTATGTGTCTGCAGAGGCGGTGCGTGCATGTTGCTTTTATCTGTATACATTCGTCGAAAAACACGCGATACCACAGGTGGTTACGGAACATGCAGGAATATTGCAGGCGAGTCGTTAGGAGCCCACCAAGAAAACCTTTCTGCCTTTCTTGCTACTCATACATACAAGGCGCAAATTGCACAGCTTGAAACGTCACCGAAGCACAGTTGGCACACGGCTCGCGCGTGCTATTCACAGCACATTCATGCTTAACTAAACGATATCATGCTTAAAAAAGTTTTACAGTTGGTACGCAGCTCGCGCGTGCTATTCACAGCACGTTTTTATTAAATTTATAAAACATCCTGATACACAGCTTGTGCGTGCTAGTCTCAGCACGTCCATGTCCAATTACCGTAAACCGTAAATAAACAGTAACTCAGTCAGTCTGGCTCAGTAAAACATTCGCAGGTAGTACGCAACGTGCAGCTCGTCCGTGCTTTCACAACTATTAAAAGTTTTCTGCATTCACAGGTGGTACACAACGTGCAGCTCGTGCGTGCACGCCCGCTGTATGGATTCCAGGCTGAGGAGCAAGTGTTCATCAAGCTGATCTTGTAAGTGTGAAAAGAGGCCTGCATTATGCCAGATGCTTGCAGTTATGCCTGAAAGCTTCTGTTATACATGAAGATGGTGAGCTGCAAAGGAGTGTGCGTTCTGCAGTGTGTGGCTCACAGCGACATTTTTATAATTCCTCACAAAAACTACACTGGAATTAGTGACATTGCCGTCCTCTTCCTAAGCCATGTAGAAGGCCCCTGGCATCCTTATTAGAAAAAACGCCCAGGCAGTGAAGAGTCACTCCCCACATTGTTCAAGGAAAATGCTTTGTAGAATCTGTGGCCATGTTATACCTCCCAGGTACAACCCCACAGTCAGGCTTGACTCTTATTTCCTCCTGTTGTTTTGTTTGTCTAGACACAACCCCCTTTAGTTAGAACTAAACTGTTATTTGCTCCTCTGTCATGTTGCTTGTCTAGGCACAACCCCATCTTCTTAAATAGGCCAAGCATTCAACTGCTCTCTGTCGTGTTGCTTGTCTAGGCACAACCTCCTTTAGTTAGAACTAAACTCTTAACTGCTCCTCTGTCGTGCTGCTTGTCTAGGCACAACCCCATCTTCTTAATTAGGCCAAGCATTCAACTGCTCCTCTGTTGTGTTGCTTGTCTAGGCACAACCTCCTTTAGTTAGAACCAAACTCCTAACTGCTCCTCTGTCGTGTTGCTTGTCTAGGCACAACCCCATCTTCTTAGACAGGCCAAGCATTCAACTGCTCCTCTGCTGCCTTGCCCTTTAGGTACAACCCCCTTTAGTTAGAACCAAACTCTAGGCCAATAGGCCAAGCATTCAACTGCTCCTCTGCTGCCTTGCCCTTTAGGTACAACCCCAGTGATGTGGGTCGAGCAGCTCAGCTGCTTCTCTCTGGTGCGGTGTTGGGGAGGCGTTTCCAGCCTTACGAAGCACACATCCCCTACCTGCTGCAAATTAAGGCAAGTAAGAAGAAGAAAAATTACGCAGGCAGTGAAAAAGCACTCCCCACATGAATTAAGGAAAGACAAGATTGTGGTGATGGTTGAGCGCTTATAACCGAATTTTCAAATCCCAAATGACTGTCTCAACCGTATAAAACGTAATTTCTCCAACTGCTGCAAATCAGGGCACGTGTGGTGGTGGTCACTGGATTGCACACATCGTACGTATGACCATGCTTATTTGCTAAGATGCGCTCCCCCCATTGATCAAGCATTTATTGGTAGAATTGAGGCAACCTGCATATTTAACCTAGCTCAGCACGAGGCTGTATTAAACAAATTGCAAAGGGGGGTTCTGTTCCACCTGGGGACCTACCAAGCTTCTCCCTCCTTTCTGCATAAGTTGAACACAGCATAATTTATATGCAGCATAACAAGCCACAAACTCAGATCCACGACCTCCTACCCTTTTGTTCTGGCTGCACACAGATGGACTACAACCTGTTTGGCATGAACCACATCCGTCTCAGCACAGCCCTTTTCCGCTCGCCCCTCCCCCAAACAGCACTACCCACTCGAGTTGGCTGGGACTTGCCCGATAGCACTCCTGAATGTGACCAGCACAGCAACAAGCAGGCCCTGGACACACCTGTTGTCCAGCAGCATCCATCATTTCAGACTTCATTACATCGGCACCAGCAGACTCTGTTCCCGCCGCAACAGGTTCTGCAGCGGCAAATTCTGCAGCAGCAACAATCCCTGCAAACCCCACTGCCTCAGCAGCAGCAGCAGCAGCAGCAGCAGCAGCAGCAGCAACAATCCTTGCAATCTCCACTGCTAGAGCAGCAGCAACAATCGTTGCAAACCCCACTGCCTCAGCAGCAGCAGCAGCAATCCCTGCACACCCCATTCCCTCAGCAGAAGCAGGCGTGGGGATCGCCCCCTGATACTGTCATGCCCACTCCTGCTGAGGCAGCTGGTGGTCGCGCGGATGGTGGGAGTGGCAGTGCTGTAATGCATGAGAGCTACAAGGCTGGCAGCAGGAATGAAAGCGGCAGTGTTGGTGGGAGTCAAAAGGTCGGGGGAGGGAGTGGTGGGAGCCAAAAGTCACAGCCTCCAGCGGTTTGGACGGAGCACTCAGTTCCAACTCACATGCGTTGGGATTCCAAGGGCGCAGCTGAGCACAGGTATTTGTGAGATTTCTTGCGCCTGTGCTGTGTGTGTTGTTGTGTATATGTGTGTATGTGCACGTGTGCGTGTGTGTGTGTGCGTGTATGTGTGTGTGTATGTGTGTGTGCGTGTGTGTTTGTGTGTGACTATGTGTATTTGTGTGTATGTGTGTGATCAAACTTCAGTTCCAATCAATGACATTATACTTTAAAGCTGTGAGCTGTAAACTAGAGGTCTAGGATGGAATTCAAAAGTGCAGCATGTGGGAGAATAACATGTGCTTGGCGAGTGTACAACACTATAGTGCTCATCCTGCTCTGTGCTTGGTTTACGCAGAAGCTTGTCACTCTAATTGCACATTGTCCTTATTGTGTGCCTTCGTGCGCATACATGCATTTAGGAAGAAACACGGTTGATTGCACGATAGGGAGGGCTGTGCTTCTATCCTTCAGTGGTTACAAGGAAAAGCCGCTTACCTGCAACCTAAGTGTCTTCTTGTTTTGTTAATGTGGCCACTTGTTTTGTTAATGTGGCCACTTGTTTTGTTAATGTGGCCACTTGTTGTTAATGTGACCACTTGTTGTTAATGTGACCACTTGTTGTTAATGTGGCCACTTGTTGTTAATGCGTCCACTTGTTGTCAATGTCGCCACTTCCCTGAGCGATAAAACCTTGATTCAGATTTCTGCAAAACACGTGCAACAAGACAAATGTCTAGGGTTGGCCAGAACTGTATATATGCACCGTATATGACCGTATATTTAGTGATTTCCCTGCCAAAAATACCGTATATACACCGTATATATATGGTTCTGGCCAACCCTACATGGGTCTTACTTTTCACCAATGGCATCACCAAAGCAAAAGCATCCCTCAATGATAGAAGAGCTCGTGCTCAGCCTTCCTGCACTGCTTATCGCGCTGAAACCTTGCAGAGAAACCACCTATTTCCAGGGTTGGCCAGAACTGTATATATGCACCGTATATTTGGTGAATTCCCTGCCAAAAAGATTGTATATACACCGTATGTATAAGGTTCTGGCCAACCCCACCTGTTTTGTTACCATAATCTTGTACAGGCACGTCCCTGAATGGCAGAGCCTGCGCTGAGCGCTTCTGCACTGCAGCTTATTAACAAATTCTGCACGCATCTACATAGATAATGATCTCCTGTCTATCCAACGATTGCTTGCGCAGAAATTCACACGCATCTGCACAGATAATGATATCCTGTTTGTCCAACGATTGCTTGCGCAGAAATTCGCACACATCTACATAGATAATGATATCCTGTTTGTCCAACGATTGCTTGCACAGAAATTCGCACGCATCTACATAGACAATGATATCCTGTTTGTCCAACGACTGCTTGCGCAGAAATTCACACGCATCTGCACAGATAATGATATCCTGTTTGTCCAACGATTGCTTGCGCAGAAATTTACATGCATTTACATAGATAATGATCTCCTGTTTGTCCAACGATTGCTTGCGCAGAAATTCACACGCATCTGCACAGATAATGATATCCTGTTTGTCCAACGATTGCTTGCGCAGAAATTCGCACGCATCTACATAGATAATGATATCCTGTTTGTCCAACGATTGCTTGCGCAGAAATTCACACGCATCTGCACAGATAATGATCTCCTGTTTGTCCAACGACTGCTTGCGCAGGCGGATTCCAGAACGGCAAAGCCTGTGTTGCTTGGAGATGGATGCGTGTGTGGAAAATATCCTAAACAGGCACCAGGTGTGTCTAAACGTTGTTGCAGACATGTCGTGTGCTGAAAGCTTGGTTTGATATTTGTGTGGAGATATTCTGAACAGGCACCAGGTGTGTTTGTGTGCAGCAAAAGTCGTGGCAGACACGTAGTGTGCTGGAAAGTTTAGCTGGACACATATGTGGGAAATACCCTGAACAGTGACCAGCTAAGTGTGCAGCAAAAGCTGTGGCAATCTTGACACGTGTTTCTTTCAAAGCAGTGTGTGAAAGGCGTCCCTACTCAATACATGGTCGTATGTTCAGTGCACATGTGTGTGCATGCGTGTATGTGAATGTGTGCGTGTGCGTGTGAGTGTGTGTGTGTGTATTTGTGTTTGTGTGATACGTCAATGTAAAACAGGCTGGTTCGTATTGAAATGTGTGATGTTTTGGAATGTTACTAGGGCACCAGATGTGATAGCACACAAACTGCACAAATTTGAGATACCAGACATCAGGCAAGGGCAACCTGTTTTATTTGATGACATGAGTGCTCAGCTGCCTGGTCAGCAGCAACGATTTCCAGTGTATCGATCAAGGCTGGGGGTGTCATCAAAGCAAGGTCTTTCCTCCCTTCCATTTTCCAGTGTATTGATCAAGGCGGGGGGTGTCATCAAAGCAAAATCTTTCCTCCCTTCCATTAGCGAGCGCACAAGGGCGCCGTCTGAGACACCTTATGAGACGCAGACACAAACGCAACGCACATACTGTAGCACTCACACGCACACACACACATACACACACGCACACACACACATACACACGCACACACACAGACACACACACACACACGTTGATGTGCATGTGGACCATGCATCTCTTTGCCTCACAGGCGGCTCTTATGCTTTCAGACAAAGTGTTGCCTGATTAAAACCCTATCAGAGCATTATATGTCATGTGCACTTGCTATAACGCATGCACATGCACACATCAACATGTACTATGCATCTTTTTGCCTCGTAGGCGGCTCTTATGCCTTTAGACAAGGCCGGCCCTGACGTGCACTTGCTGCAGTCCTTGATGCCGATGTGGGAAGAGGAGAAGGAGAGGTGTGTGTTTGAGTGGTTTGCTGTCTTGTTGTGGTAGCTCACACCCTTCCTTAAGGCCGGCCCTGACGTGCACCTGCTGCAGTCCTTGATGCCGATGTGGGAAGAGGAGAAGGAGAGGTGTGTGTTTGAGTGGTTTGTTGTCTTGTTGTGGTAGCTCACACCCTTTCTTAAGGCCGGCCTTGACGTGCACCTGCTGCAGTCCTTGATGCCGATGTGGGAGGAGGAGAAGGAGAGGTGCGTGTTTAAGTCGTTTGTTGTCTTGTTGTGGTTGCTCACACCCTTCCTTAAGGCCGGCCTTGACGTGCACCTGCTGCAGTCCTTGATGTCGATGTGGGAAGAGGAGAAGGAGAGGTGTGTGTTTGAGTGGTTTGTTGTCTTGTTGTGGTTGCTCACACCCTTCCTTAAGGCCGGCCCTGACGTGCACCTGCTGCAGTCCTTGATGACGATGTGGGAAGAAGAGAAGGAGAGGTGCGTGTTTAAGTCGTTTGTTGTCTTGTTATGGTCGCTGTCGCCCTTTTTCAAGGCTGGCCCTGACGCACTTTTAAATAGCCAGATGAGTGCACGTTTAACCATTCAAGTATTCAGGTGAGTGCACGTAACCATTCATTCAAGTAACCAGGTGAGTACACGTAACCATTTAAGTGACCAGGTGAGATGCACGTAACCATTTAAGTAACCCAGGTGAGTGTACCTGCTCAAGCATGGATTCTACCTTCTTGCATCGTGATCAGCTTCAGCAAAGGATGGTGTTTTATCGATGCAAAAATCAGTGGGTTTGGTCATTGTTCTGGTTTGACGTGATGAATGCTTCGCACATGTAAGGTGGAACGATTCTAATGGACTCGGTCTTTGTCCTGGATGGATGAAATAAATTTTATGGAGGATCTAATAAATTCGGTCTTTGTTCTGGTTGACGTGATGAATGCTTCGCACATGTAAGGTCTAATGGATCTAATGGACTGGGTCTTGTTCTGAATAGATGGAATAGAACTAATGAATTCGGTCTTTGTTCTGTCGACGTGATGAATGCTTCACACATGTAAGGTCTGTTGGAAGTAGCAGCGCACATTGCATGCAAAAACTTTCAGCAAGACCATCTGTGATTGTACAGTTATGTATGTGTGCAATGCATGCGCAGACTCTTCAGCAGATCATCTGTGATTGTACACTCAAGCATAAAAGTAACAACTCCGTCCTGCTGTCAGTTATACATGTTATTATCAATCCTTACTTTTATTCTCTTTATTCCAGTTCTTATCATTCTTTCTTATTTTTAATCCTTCGTCAAAATGAGCAGATGCGTGGGGGTACACAGCGAGGCATTCTTTTGCCGTCCTTTCATCTTTGGAGTCAGCAAAATGTTTGTTTTGTCACATATGCACGAGCCATGCCATGTGTCTCTGTAAATTGTAGGTGCAAAGGGTCTTCCCCTCTGACAATGTCATGGATTCACGGGCCCTGTGTGTGTGCGTATGTTTGTTAGTGTGTGTGCGTGTGTGTGTTGTGCGTGTGCGTTGACTCCCTTTGTACATTTCAGTATGATAATTTCCTTTAAATATTACAGTTGTGGAGGATCACCATCTTGCACAGCCTCCCTCTTATGGTCTCTTCCTCTCTTTTATAGCCTTACAACATGCATAATCGCATGAATCCCTTTGTAAATTTCGGGTGTGGAGGGCCGTGATCTGTACGGCCTCCCTCCTATGGTCTCTTCCCTCTCTTTTATAGCCTAATAAATATGCATACCGGTAAACACATGAATCCCTTTGTAGATTGCAATGTGTTAACTCCCTTCGTAAATTTCAGGAGTGGAGGGTCATATTCTGCAAGGCCTCCCCCCAATAGTCTCTTCCCTCTCTTTGATAGTCTAATAAATAGGCATACCGGTAAACACACGAACCCCTGTGTTGATTGCAATGTATTAACTCCCTTAGTAAATTTCAGGAGTGGAGGGTCGTATTCTGCATGGCCTCCCCCCAATGGTCTCTTCTCTCTTTTTTTTAGTCTAGTAGTTAAGGTACACACCGGTAAACGCACAAATTCATACATAAATTCCAGGTGCGGAGGGTCGTATCCTGTCCGCCCCCCATCTCCTCCCAGGAACCCAAGGCCCTTATGTGCGGCAGTAGAGGCAATCCGAGCAGAGCTACAGGTGCGTGTGCGTGTGTTCAAGTGTTATGGGTGTGTGTGCATCAGCGCTTTGACTTTCTTCTTCTCTGTGTGCGTATGTTCTCTGCGTCTGTGTGTGTATGCCGATGCCAGAACTGTTGGCCCCTCCTCTACGGGCCTGTGTTTGCATGTCGTGCATATTAATGCTAGCACTTTTGGCTTGGTGTTCCCAATCTGTTGGCGCTCCTGACACAGACACTCACACACAGAGACTATTTGAATGCATCCATTCCTCTTTTTTTATCTTTTTACCTCCACCAGCCTTTTCCCCCACCCTTATTTACACACACACACACAAACACACACACACACACAGACTATTTGAATGCATCCATCGTTCAGTTCTTATCTTTGTACCTCCACCAGCCTTTTCCCTCATTCCTATCTACACACACACACACACACAGACTATTTGAATGCATCTATTTTTCGGTTCCCATCTTTTTACCTTTTCCAGCCTTTTACATCACCCCTGCCTACACACACACACACACACACACACACACACACACACACACACACACACACACAAACACACACAGACTATTTGAATGCATCCATTCTTCAGGTCTTATACTTGTACCTTCTCCAGCCTTTTACCTCACCCCTATCTACACATACAGATACACACACACGCACACAGACTATTTGAATGCATCCATTCTTCGGTTCTTATCTTTGTACCTTCTCCAGCCTTTAACCACACCCCTGTCTCTCCAACCCTCCACTCCCCTCCTTTTCCTGCTTTCCTGCCGTACACAAGTTCCTGGGCTGAACATGTGCTGCTGCACAGTTTTTGACACACACATACACACACGCTTACACACACACTGTGTTACACAGTCCATTGGTGATAGCCAAGCAAAGCCAGGCCAGCAAAGGAGGACCCCTAGAAAGACACAGAAGCAGCAGCAGCAGCAGCTTCAGGCAGACTCGCAGCAGGCAGAGCCGCAGCAGACTCAACCAACCTCCAGCAGCAGCCGCAAGCAGCAGCAAACGCCCCTGTCCCTACGAGACTTGCTGGCACACACACAGGCAGCCAACTGCATGACGGGCGCGTACATTCAGGTACGCAACGCAGCAAATGTGTGCCGTGTGAGTGCTCCTGTCTCTGCTTTAAGGTCGTTGGCAAACACACACAGGCAGCCTGCTGCATGACAGGCGCGTACATTCAGGTACGCAACGCAGAGAATGTGTGCCGTGTGAGTGCTCCTGTCTCTGCTTTAAGGTTGTTGGCACACACACAGGCAACCTGCTGCATGACGGGCGTGTACATTCAGGTACGCAACGCAGCGAATGTGTGCCGTGTGAGTGCTCCTGTCTCTGCTTTAAGGTTGTTGGCACACACACAGGCAGCCTGCTGCATGATGGGGGCAGACATTCAGGTGTGCAGCGCAGCGCACGTGTGCTGTGTGAGTGCTCCTGTCTCTGCTTCAAGCTTGTTGGCACACACACATACACACAGGCAGCCTGCTGTATGACAGGCGCGTACATTTGGGCACGCAGCACAGCGCGCGTGTGCTGTGTGATTGTTTGGGTTTTTACGTGCACTGGCTTGCCTGTGTACCAGATACGAAATGTAAATGTAATTGTAAGAAACAGGCTGAAACGGATCAGTGTGCACGCAAGCAAGAGTATGAAATGGCCTGCAATTGATGGCTGATACGAATCATTGTGCACGCAGGTGAGAGTATAAAGTAGCCTGCAACTGATAAGTCCGCTCAAATATGATTACTACTTGATCAGAGGGGGTTATCTGAGCTTATAATATCAGCAACAGTGTGGTGCTAGATTGGGGTCAGTTTGGTGATTTGACGTGTGAGTTGTTGCCCCTTTAATGCAAAAAGGAGCATGTTTGGACATTTGCTCAGATAACCCCCTCTACTATACGATGGCAGGTTGGCTCTTCACAGATCTCTAGTTTTAAGGCAAGTCCCTTTTGCTCAATGGGATGTGTGGCTCGCTACCCACAGTTTTCCTTCTATAGAAGCGAAAGCACATGCATGCCCCACACATCAATGGCTTAGCAGTCAAGTGTTCTTATCCAATTTGTAGGAAAAAATGCTAAGGAGGCTCCCTGAACGCTTGTTATGCTTGTGGTGGGTTGGCCAGAACCGTGTACTTATACACCGTATATGACCGTATGTTTGGTGATCTTCCTGTCAATAAAATGTGTACAATACATCGTAAATATGGTATTGGCCAACCCAATGCTTGTGTTATCCGTTTGTAGGCATCGAGTTCCAACCCATCCTCACAGCAGCAGCAACAAGGGCAGCAGCAGCAGGCGCCGTCGGTTTATCAGCAGCATCTGCACTCGCAGCAAATACCGTCCTCCCAGCAACCACAGCTTTCCCAGCAGCATCAAGTGCTATCTCCCCAGCAGCAGCAGCAGCAGCAGCAGCAGCGGCGGCAACGTGCGGTGCACACCCTACATCCACAAAACCCCGCACTCCCACAATCCCAACCAGGTTCACACCCACAGCAGCAGCAGCAGCAGCTAGCAGAAGCACCCTCACAGGTCTTGTGCACACCTGAAAGCCAACCAGGACCCCCCTCCCAACGCCAGTACGCACAGCACGACCAGACCCCGCTAACTCAAGCAGCGCCACCACCCTATACACAGGGAGCACCACCACCCCACACACAAAAAGCACCACCACCCTACACACAAGGAGCACCACCACCCCAAGACCAACCCCTGTTCCCATCACAAGGAGGAACCACGCCACCATCAACACTCCAATCGCGCGACCAAAGCACCCCTCCCACGCAGCTGCCCTGCTCTGCTATACCCTACGGTCTCACACAGCTGGCTTGGGCTGCTGCTGAGGGCACCCAACTGCCGTCTCAACCACCAACGACAGCTGGCCCCTCCCAGCACCAACCACCTACAACAGCTGGCCTTTCCCAATCCCAGCAATTGCAGACGGATTCCTCCCAACAGGCTACACCGTACTTCACCCAACCACCCTCCTTCACCCCACACCCACATCCTCATCTCCTGCCACAAACGCCTGTAGCAGCACAGGCCGCCCTGTCCCAACGCACGCCCTTACTTGCAAACACACCGGTCCCTTTTCCCCACCCCCACTCATTCCAAGCCACACCTTTGAACCAAGCCACAGGCCCCTCAGATCCTACAACAGCAGCAGCAGCAGCAACAGCAGCAGCGCAAACAACGCAAGCGGACCCCCAACTAGACAGTCAGCAGCCATACCAGCATTCCGTGCCTCGTACTCCCTATACCCCCTTGGAAGCACCTGCAGGGTCTCATCATCATCCGCAGCAGCAGCAGCAGCTGCGCACAGTACACGACCCCCTTTGTCCCCCACCGCTGCAGCCTGCTGTGCTACAATCCCCACCAGATTACCATACTTACCAGCAGCAGCAGCAGCAGCAGCAGCAGCAGCAGCAGCACATTTTCCACACCCCGTACTTCCCCTTGCCCACCTCCCAGCAGCAAAGTGCTTCTCATCAGCAGCAACCTCTGTACTCGTATTCCCAGCAACCTCTTCTCTCCTACTCCCAGCAGCAACAACAGCAGCAGCAACTCCAGATGCTCATGCCCCCTCCCACGCCTTTGAGCCAGACCCAGGACTTGGTTGACGAGCAGAGGTTGAGCCAGCTGCTGCAGACCAGGTGTGTGTATATGTGTGTGTGTGTGTGTCTGAGTGAGTGAGTGGTGTGTGTGCATGTATGTATGTGTGTGTGCGTGCGTGCGTGCTTGTGTGCACATTTTCTGTCTTTTATTTGGGAGCGGATCATCATTTTCCTCTTTGGCTTTCTTAAGAATGTAAGGGTAGTTGTGACTTATTCTCCATCAGTGAGGCTCTTCCAGGTGTGAGCACCAGTGAGGCTTTATAAACCCATGTGTGTGTGTTTGTGTGTGTGTGTGTGTGTTGTGTGAGTGTGTAAAACATTTGTTGGTCCTAGTCTGCACGGACTTTTGTTTGAGCTGGGCTATGGGTTACATGTGCTTGCTTTTCTCAGTGTGATACAGTGTGCTCTAACGTAGCTGTGAAAATTTGTGTGAAAATTTGTGCGACACAGTCCCTTGCTTTTCTCAGTGTGACACAGTGCTGGAACGTAGCTGAGGTGCCCCCTGCATTCCACATTTCCCCTTTGTTTGATCAAATGCTTGCAGTGCCCCCAAACATTCAGCAGCCGCAGTGCAAGTTTTCCTCTGGGCAATCTTTTAAAATGAACGTACAATCTTAACTCATAACAAAGGAGAGCGCACACACAAGCACACACATACACACAAACACGTGCGCAGCTCAAATTATGAAATTGCAGGTCATCTTGGGAAAACTCGCGGTGCATTCATCCTTGCTAGCAAGCACAATTTGCTGCGCACATGCTGAGTCTCACGCGATATTGTGAAAAATCTTGTGATCTCTCTGGGTGGTTGTTCGTCAACTTACTCGCATACTCCTCTGCTCATAAGCATGCCTTGCAAACAACTGCAATTATACACCCTCAAATGCATGCACACTGCATCAAATGCATGCACACTGCACGAATATGCACACTGCACGGATACTCTACCCAGAATGATAATACTTTCTTATACTGATCACGCCTGCTCACAAATTAAACCATACTTCCCACCAACAGGTCTCGTGAGCGTAGCAAAGCCCAGCAGCAGCAGATCGAGCGTCAGGCTGCAATAAGAGCTGGAGCAGCAGGAGCGGCAGGGGCTGTAGCACCTGGCACAGCAGCGTCAGGTGCAGCAGTGGGAGGGGTAGTAGCAGGAGGAGCAGCAGCGGCAGAAGCATCAGCAGCATTGGAAACAACGGAGCTCCCTGGATTAGAACA
>Ga0307974_1000494_pt1 | contig 24298 bp, 30 predicted proteins | sample OrgLakmetagen784_FD_201812 | JGI IMG/M metagenome (GOLD analysis project Ga0307974, IMG submission 201812) | Saline water microbial communities from Organic Lake, Antarctica - #784 | ecosystem: Environmental > Aquatic > Non-marine Saline and Alkaline > Saline | place: Antarctica: Organic Lake... | reverse complement strand
TTTCAAGGAGGGTTTTTCTGTTTTAGGCAGGAGTTTTCCTTTTCCCAGTCTTATAGGTTTTTTTCCTTCATTCTGTCAGGCCCTTGCTGAGGACCGTGTAACAACCCCCACCAAAAAAAAAAAAAAAAAATTAGCCTTTTTGCCCTATTTCTCTTGCAATGACATTTGTTTATTCATTATAAGGACTTCAAAACACTACAAATCACTCAGTTTGGTGCTCTGGCTGGTCGGATACAGCATATGGCTGCTCAAAAAGTAGAATTCACGCCGCGGCTGCTGAGGCAGGTGGCCGTGACTTGCAGTTTTCAAGCTTACCTGCAAGTTACGGCCACCTGCCTTAGGAGCATGCAAACAGTATACCAAAATTGGGCCTCAGTGTCCCCCCTCTGTCAATATTCTCAGAGGTACCAACAAAAGGTCATGTCGCTTATTCCTTTCTTGCCTTGTCATCACAGTATCACTAATTTTGAGATCAATGCATTCCTGAATCAAGACTCATACAGACCTCAAGTTTGTGTCAGATTTAGTTTCAATTTTCGACACTGGTTGATTTTGTTTCACCAGCCAAGTGCCATCAGCCAGAGTCTCGGGCTGTAGGCCATCCTTGTAACCCCTTATGTCGCTTATGTATGCCTCTAGAGGTATCATATAAAGGTATCCTTGGGTCTTGGTGGCCCGTATTGTGGAAGTCTCTGATTCAATTTCTTAATAGAAAAGAAAAGTTAAAAGAAGACTCCGCTGGTGGTCATTCTAACGTGTCGCCTAATGAATGTCCGAGCTGACGTTTTGGCAAGCCCCAGATCTGGGATGAAGTGGCAACCTAATAAAAATGAGTAGCACAAGCAGTTTCTCGAGTATGAGCAAATATAGCACAGCCTGTGGGGCACAGGCATGGAGACAAATGACTGGCATAAGCGTTAGAGCCCGCATTGAGTAACTTATTTTGAGAGTCTATAATGCGTGGCTCGTCTAGTAAATTCCATTTTACATCTATCATGAAACTGACTCTGAAAGGCTTCACAGGCAATAAGCTAGCAGCTTTGATAAAGCAGGCTTCTTGCTTTGCACGCTGCTTGTTAACTTGTTAACACTACTTTCTTTCTCCCTGTGTGTATAATCACCTCTAGCTAGCCTAGTGTACTGGCTCCGCATGCAGCAGCATCCCTGACAGCCCAGCAAGAGTAACATGAGCAGCATACTGGGGGTTTGTTGGCCACAGGATCCATTACTATGATTACGCACTCTAAGTGCTAATTTTTATGATTGCAGCCTGTGGGAATGCAGCCATGCCTGCTTCTGGATTGCAAACTTCAACCCCTGCAACTCACTGGCAACCATCGAAGTCCCGTGAAACCATTTGTAAGAAGCCACGCCACACTTTCCCTCAGTATCACAGTCACAACCCTACTTTCAGCCAACACATTCATGTAGCCTCAGCTGGCGTATGCAGCAACCAACCCTTTCCTCCTGAGTGCTCTAGCAAGCACCAAAACAGCATGCATGGAAGAGCAAAGTCAGCCGATTCCCTGGACCCCAACCCCAAGTACCCATCCACGGCCAGATCTGCGCCCTGGGGTTTTGCTTGGCCCTTGCAAAGCCTATCCTATGCTGCACACGCCAGCCAAGCAGCCACAACCCCATTCGTGAGGTTGGTATGGAAAAATACACCTTAGCAGCAGACGACTGCTGTGTCAGGAGGAGCCAGGGCCTCCTCGCTCTACAGCATGCAACCTGAGGCAGGTTCCAGGTAGAAGTTTATCGCTCACATGACCGCTGACTGTTGTTGGACAGCTGCATAAACATGGGCAGTGTCCTGCCTCCTACTCAAATGTACTACCATGCTGCCATTTTCTTTCCGTAAGTTCAGCTTTTTTTTGCTCCTTCCACGCCTATGTTCAGATCAGAATTACGTGGCTAAACACAGTTTATTTGTTAAATAAAAAAAACATGAACAGCCCATTCACAGGCTGACCGCACACTACAGTGCTTTCAACTGCGTTTTTGCTTCCTCGTCAACTCGTATAGAACAGCCGGAGACCGATACACACTGATTAGAGCAGCGTACAGCTCTTCCTCCAGGACAAGTTCTCCCTGGGCACGTGCGATGTAGATGTCCTGCAAGCGTCAAGGTGACAAAGGGAAGTTAGACTGACGCACTTGCCTATTCTTCAAGGCACCACACAATATATACAGAAGGAAGCAGTTATATGCAACAGGCCTGGTAATAGCAGTGTGGTTGCCCTACAGAATGACACCCACAAATCATCAGGCAACATACATACGTTTGCACGTCATGACTCCATTTGCGTGGATCACATTGCCAAGCCCCCCAATCCAATGCACCATTGGTTGCACCCATCCTTGCACTTGCACACGTCATGACTCCATTTGTGTGGATCACATTGCCAGGCCCCCCATCCAATGCACCCATCCTTGCACTTGCACAGGCACAGGCACAGGGAACCACTTTGGTACTGAGTAGAGTATAGCACCCACACGAAAAATACAAAAATACTAAACAGGCAGTAAAAGCCACCGCCCACATTCAATAAGGGAAAGGGAAAACTTAGGTACCAAGTGACGAAAAGCTCGTGCTCCGTAGCTCAAAAAAAGAGGCACCGTCAGAGAAAGTAGGACCAAGAAAAAGAAAGTACCCATCAGGAATAGAAAAGAAGCCAATGAAGAGACCGGGGATCCTGGCTCTCAAACAGGCAGAGGATGTAAAGGACAAAAACATGAAGTTTCTACATGTTCACATACAGTGACCTGTCCTGTACTAGCACACCTTGCGTGCTTGTATGGTAGCCTGGCAAATTTTCTTTTAGAAGATATAATTGCACATGTCTAGCCGTTAATTCATCGCATCTGTCCAATCACTAGACACGTACCTTGCATAGTGTTACAAGCCTCTGCGTGGATGGCAGGTCTTCCGTGGGGATTTTCAACCGCAGGTCAGAGGTAGAGAGGCGAAGCAGGCGGGCAATGCCGTACCTGAGCGACGTGTCACAAAAATGAAATAAGATCAGATTGCATCATGAGCAAATGTCATATTGAGTATGTGCGGCCTGTGAGTTTTGCTGTTAGACTGGAGAGGTGAAATCAGACTTGAGTGCATGTGCAGCAACAAACATGTTGTGTGTTTGCTTGCATGTGTGTTTGCATGTGTGTGTGTATGTGTGTGTATGTGTGTGTATTTGTGTGTGTGTGTGTGTGTGTGTGTGTTTGTGTGTGTGTGTGTGTGTGTGTGTGTGTGTGTGTGTTTGTCTTTGTGCATGCCCTTGAAAGTCCCGTACTTTCCACGAAAAGAATATAATTTGCACGTGCGCATCACACTCACACAAAAGTGATGTATAGTCCCGTGATTCCAAAGGAAGAAAGCGTGGCACCAAGAAGCCCACTCTGCACGCGCTCAAGCACCACCAAAGCACGAGGACCCTGCGGCAGCAGTAAGTACGAGTGTATGGGTGTATGTATGTGAGTGAAAGAGCTTACAGTTACTGTCACGTCCAAAGGACTTGGAAAAACAAGGTTGTTGAAGCGTCAAATTGATGAAGACGTTGATGCATTGTGTGTCTACATGTGTGTGTACGCTTGTAAGCAGTTGAAGCATCCAAGTGCCTCCTCTAGGCATGAGACTATGACAGCTTTGACAGGCTGGGTACAAAATAAGTGACAGCTTTGACAGGTACAAAATAAGTTTTGACAGGCTGGGTACAAAATAAGTGACAGCTTTGACAGGTACAAAATAAGTTTTGACAGTCTGGGTACAAAATAAGTGACAGCTTTGACAGGTACAAAATAAGTTTTGACAGTCTGGGTACAAAATAAGTGACAGCTTTGACAGGTACAAAATAAGTGACAGCTTTGACAGGCTGGGTACAAAATAAGTACAGGTACCACATTTGCTTCCCACCTGCACCCCCTCAGGGCATGAGACTTGATCTGGCAGGTCAGGGGTTTTAGGATCTGGTGAGATTGGTTTGCAGGACAGTGACCACCACTGTGATCCAGACCCAGACTCAAGTGACATGGAGCACGCCACCTGTGTGTGTATGTATGCATGTGTGTGTGTATGTATGCATGTGTGTATGCGTATGTGTGTATGTGCATGTGTGTATGTGTATGTGTATGTGTGTATTTGTGTATGTATGCATGTGTATGTGTGTGTATGTATGCATGTGTGTGTAGCTGTGTGTGATGCTCATACAAAACACCAACTCGTTCACATTCACGCTCCTTTTGGACACTTGAGGCCAAATCAATGTGTAAGAGAAATATCAGGATACAGGTAATCATAGTAAACGCAAACAAAATGGTACCACATTGAGCATTAAGGGTACAGAGACCGTTGCTGAGACCCTTACGCTAAACACTCACATCATCAGGCAAACTGTCTCTCTCTCTCTCTCTCTCTCTCTCTCTCTCTCTCTCTCACCATTTCTCTGGTTGTAGCATTATCACCACTTGCGCTTCCAGTATAAGCACCGCTTCCATCCCCTGACCCACTGCTGTCCAAACCAAAGCGGAGGGAGCAGACTTCACCCCTGTGCAATGTGAGTGCTTTTCTTTGTCACATCTTTTCGCCTGCATTCTGCTATGGCAGTGGAAATTTCACGGCGGACGAGATAAATGTGTTTCTGGTCTTTACTTCTTTGTTTGCACAGCATAGTGTTTATTACAATGAGTCCAGCATTTTCCTGATATTTTCGTGGTGTACCTACTGCTTGAAGTACATGCAATTAACACAACAGCCTGTATGCACTTGGCTCTGCAAGGATGGCTACAGCAAACAGAAATCCACATAGCGTGCAACAAAAACGAATAAAGGATGGATGATGGCCTCTGAACTTTGCTCTCCAGAGCATTGAAAACAGCACAACATAAGAATTCCACGTTCATGCAAGAGCGTGCAACAAGAAAGCAGGAAGGGTTACCAAATAATTCCCACACCTGGCTCTCCAGAACATTGGGAACAGCCCTGGCCTGCCTGCTTGATCTGCCCGGCTTGCGTTGGGATATGCCACATCCATTGCTGTGATGTCTACCGCTCCCTTGCGCTGCCCTCGCACCAAAGCAGCGAGCTCTGTGCGGGTGCGCCCAGACAGGGATACAGAGGCAGAGGCGGAGCACAGCGGCCCGGCGCCACTCCGGGGGGAGGCTAGAGGGGCACTGTACATGAAATAGGACATGGAAAAGGTGCAAACAGGAAGGAAGCTATTTTAGGTGCTTATGCAAGGAAGATGGCTGTAGGACAATGCAGACACTGGTGCTTTTTGCATTTAGGCAGAGCACTCCAATCCAGCACCAGCATTAGGTGATGCCAGTAGGGAACTGTGCACATTGAGGCAAATTGGATACTACAGAAACGGAGCACACACTGTGTGCCTAGCAGCGAGATTTTGCGCGCGCGCGCACACACACACACACACACAAACACCACTGCCCTCGTCAGTCCTTTATGCAAACGCAGGCGATCTTTTTCCATTGCGTCACCTGTCACTTAGTTCACTAACAACACCGTCACATCTTCACTTGTACATCTTCACAATTGCACGGCATAGTAACCAACCAGCAGATATTGGCGTGAGGAATTACGATTCCTCAGCACTTGAGAGATTCCTCAGCTATTTAAAAGTACCTAGTACTCAATCGGTGCTGTCAGGGAACAAGCCCCCTCACCTTCGTTCCACCGACCACGCAAATGTCATCACCACATCGGTATCCACCCCCCCTCCTTCATCAGCCCTGCTGCCAGCCCATCCACCACTGCTGCTGCCTTGCCTCCCGCTCGTCGCCCCATTTCTGCCCTGCCAAACACGAGGATCGACACCACTTTCCTCTGGATCAGCAACGGTGCCAGGTCCAGATGAGCAGGTTGGGTGGCAACCTCCTGTGCTTGGGCCGCTGTGCGGAGTGATGCACCGAGGGCTGTGTGCCACGTCCAGCATAGCAGCCAATGCGGCCTGGGCAGGGGGGCTCGACTGCCACGAGGTGTCAGAGTGCTGTAAATGTGCAAAGAGCGTGTGTGTGTGTATGTGTCAGTGAGAGGGGCGTGTCGCTCATACCCAGCATGGCCGACTAAGAATGATAGTTGCGCCGAACACAATGGCGCAATAGTGTTGGACCGCTTTGACAACACACAAAGCACACAGCCCATCTTACAGCAGGCAACAACATTTCCATGCCCTACACCGTTACTATGCTACTCATCACAGGAGGAGCTTGAAGGGCCACCACGTGTATAATTTCCCACCAGGTGCAGCAGATCGAGCTGTTGAGAGCATGCACTCAAATATGGCAGCAGCAGCAGCAGCAGCAGCAGCATGCAACGCTTCAAACATACCTCAGCAAGGCATAGCAGCTTGACCTGCTCCGGAGAGTACGCGCTGAGATATGGTGGAAGCACGTACGATGTCCCTGGAGTAGGAGAGGGGGGTGGGGAAGGTGGTGGTGGAGAGGAAGGCTTTACAGGAGGAGGAGGAGCATGCTTCATTCTCCCCTCACTTGGCAACAGCCCCTCACCTATCCCACTGTTCCTAATAGTGCTGCTGCTACTCCTGCTGCCGCCACTGTTGCTGCTGCTGCTGCTGCTGTTGCTGCTGCTGCTGCTGCGGTCTCTAGCTCCTTGAGGTGCAGACAGCGTGCTCCCAAGATCTAAAACGCCATTTCTGTTTGGGCCGTCAAAACCCAGGCTGCTGCTTCCTGCTCCTGCACTAGGTGCTTCCAGGCTGTTCGATCTGAGATCAGGGGATTGCTTTTGGCGTTTGGAAGGCTGTGCTTGCCCCCAGCCTTGTAAGCTGAATGTTGGGCCTCCAATGAAGAGCGGGGAGGTGCTGCTCACAATGCTGCTGTCTCCGGAGCTCCCCACCTGAGGCTCAGCAGCGTGTGGGTGGTACATGTGCGAGGGTCAGTAGTATGTGGGTGATACACGGGTGAGGCTCAGCAGCGTGTGGGTGGTACATGCGTGAGGGTCAGTAGTGTGTGGGTGGTACATGTGTGAGGGTCAGCAGCGTGTGGGTGATATACGGGTGAGGGTCAGTAGTGTGTGTGTGTGTGTGTGTGTGTGTGTGTGTGTGTGTGTGTGTGTGTGTGTGTGTGTGTGTGATACACGGGTGAGGTCAGCAGCGTGTGGGGAATACACGTGTTGAGAAGAGGTATGCATGGGAGGATCTGTGCATCAGAAGAGGCACTATGATGCAACACCTGGGAGCAACCGACTAGCGTGCAAGGGGGAAAAAGAGGCAAGGTAGGGGAATTATCTAGGGTGTGGCTTGCGCAAGATATACCGTCACCTGAATAACATACAATATACAGTAATAAGTAATAACATACAGTCATAGCAGCTCCAGGCTCCGATTGGTGTCATGTTATAAAAACGAGGGGCTACATCTGTTTAAGGACGGACGACCTGTGTCCCCCCCAGGATGCGTTCCTGCATGATATGGCAAACTTGAGGCTTGCAATGCCAGATGCAGATGCAGCGACATTTAAAGCAAACCTCTTGCTTCTGGTGTAGAGGAGGAGGCCGACGAAAAACCTTTTAACACACGCATACAACCTCAAAAGTGACGCCCCCCCCCCCCCCACCTGAGATATAGTGACGTTGAGCTTGATGCTTACAATGCCAGGCGTGGTGTAGGTTGGAGCTCCAGAGCTGAAGATCAGCGGAGGCAGCCACAGCACCAGCAGCAGAAGGGATAGGATGACCGCACCCTGGGAAAGAGGAGGAGTGAAAGCGAATTGGATGAGGAGGGGTACAGTGAAGGGGGGGGTCATTCTGGGTGGGAGAAGGAGCACGAGAAAATTGAGGAAGCAAGGACAATGATTGCATAAAAAGTGCGAGCAGAGTAGGTGGAAGAAGACAAGGACAAAGCAATAATAAAATGTCGATAGTAGCAGCAGATTGAGAAGCAGGCGTGCACGCAGTTGAATACACCCATTATTGCATGGTGGTTTCATTTCTTGAAGTTGCCTGAAATGCAGTTTTATGCACACACATATGGCTACACATACGATTACACTTATACGGACCTGGAAAACCTTGGAAACGCGTGGAACCTTTTGCCCTGGCTTTCTGCCTGCAACGCACACACAGTTACATTAATGCTCGACTTTTTTAAAGCTGAGCTCCATTATTGCTTCACGATTGTGCATTTACATGCACGTGCGCACACAGCTTCACCCGCACCCACATACGTACTTGCACACATACATGCAAACGTAGGCGCACGAGCATGCATGCACACACATGCAACTGCATGCATACGCAAAACCACAAATTTTACTCACGCTCACATACCCACCTATCCACACAGACGCACACACACGCATGCACACGCACACGCGCCCGCGCACACACACAAACAAACACGTGCCTGCAAGTGCAAGACGTCTGGAGGCAGCCACAAATAGAGAGGCCCTTATATCTTCTAGCTTCAACCAGTTATACCTGTGCAAGTGGTCAAGTGAACAAAAAATTAGCTTTTGCTCCGTCAAGGGGATTAAAAAGTCTCACAATCCGAAATTCCTTGTATATGCTTCAGCTAGCTGTGTCTAGTCAGCAGCAATTTGAGGACGCATCTCTGCAGCATTGCAGGGACAACGGCAAAAAACAGGAAGCGCCTAAGGCTTGTGCAATTAATGCCGAATCGACACCTTTTCATCGCTGCGTTATATTTTCTGCTCCGAACAGTTAGACAAAACAGTTCGACAAAAGCCAAGATGACGCGTCCCCAATCCCCGTTTGAACTTCAATTGAGCGCAGATTCACATGACTATGCCCACACCACTTGTCATGCGTTTTGAAACTTAAATAAGCATGCCTTACCAGTCCAGGGTAGTAGCTGTGCAGGTCCAGTCTAAGAGGGTGCGCAGCTCGTACAGGAAGGGCACTGCAGAGGTAAGCAGATGCACGATCAAACTGCACGATCAAACTGCAGAGTTAAGCTGATGCACGATCAGACTGAAGGAAGGGCACTTCAGAGGTAAGCAGATCCACCGCACCGGATGATCAAAACTGAGCAGGTACAGGTTTTGGAGTCACTTACAACTCAAAGCAAAGTTGCTGCACAGGAGTGGCTTTGCACCACTTTGTATACAAGTGTCATATTCAATTTCTTAGGAGGGTCATCCTTACAGACACCGAGCAGAAGGATTGCGTGGAACTGTGAAGCACTGAAATATGAGGATTTAAAACTGCAAGGCTACAATGTAATAATTAAGGTTGACTGTAGGTCTTGTGCAAGCAGCACCTGCTTAGAATCACAGATCGAAAGTATGATGGACTCAATGGCTATCAACGTCCTCAGCCACTGATACTCTGACTTCCTTCTACACCCTGAAACCCATCACCCAACACACTTCACCCTCGATACAAACCATTGACTCAATGCCAGGCACACAACGTAAAGCCCCTCCATATCTTACAACTTACAAGTTATAGTCATGACGCACAAAACCTGCCAGATGTAGGCAATCCGCTCTGGGAGTACTTCCCCTAAGTGCACACCATCTCCTTTTCATTCCGTCCATTCATCACGCACGCACCACCCACCAGCGCAGTAAATCTGGAAGAACATGAAGTGCAGGGCGTCAGGCCGGCGGTAGAACAGGCTGTCGTGCCGTCCAGGCACAGCGCCGTGTGCTGATAAAGGGGGGTACCCATCACGCAACTGTAGTGCTCCTGTACAGGTAATGGTAATTCTAACAATGCAGTTATTTGGGGTTACAAGGGGGTTACAAGGATGGCCTACAGCCCGAGACTCTGGCTGATGGCAATTGGCTGGTGAAACAAAATCAACCAGTGTCGAAAATTGAAACTAAATCTGACACAAAATTGCAGTTATTTAGGTAGAATAAGTGTGTAAGGGGGTGTCTGCGTCACTCAGCTGCATTGCGCCTGTGCAAGGAGTATAGTGATGCAAATTGATAGGTAGAAAAAGTGTGTAAGGGGGTGTCTGCGTCACGTAGCTCAGTGCACACGTGCAAGAAGAGGTGTCTGCATCACATAGCTGAGCAAGAAGAGGTGTCTGCGTCACGTAGCTGCGCAAGAAGAGGAGTAGGTGTCACGTAGCTGCAGTGCACATGTGCAAGAAGAGGTGTCTATGTCACATAGCTGAGCAAGAAGAGGTCTCTGCATCACGTAGCTACGCAAGAAGAGGAGTAGGTGTCACGTAGCTGCAGTGCACATGTGCAAGAAGGTGTCTACGTCACATAGCTGAGCAAGAAGAGGTGTCTGCGTCACGTAGCTGCGCAAGAAGAGGAGTAGGTGTCGCGTAGCTGCAGTGCACACGTGCAAGAAGAGGTGTCTGCATCACGTAGCTGAGCAAGAAGAGGTGTATGCGTCACGTAACTGCAGTGCACCTGTGCAAGAAGAAACAGGTTCGAGGTGGGTCATAGACTCAAGGTGTTATTAATGCATCAGTTCTATTTTATTTGCAACGTAATTGGCGGTGAATTGATTAAAGATACGGAAAAAATTGAAGAAAAACAGGGACGGGATCCCTGAATCTAACCATTGGAGTTCAAGTGTTAAACACTGAACTAACAAGCTTCTTAAACGCACCATCACACAGCTGCAGTGTGTGTGTGTGTTTGTGTGTGTATGTGTGTATGCGTGTGTGTGTGTGTGTGTGTTTGTGTGTGTCTGTGTCTGTGTGTGCACGAAAAGACAGAGTGTTATGATACATCAATCAACAGGGTGCGGTACGGGGTACCCATTACGCAGCTGCAGCAGCCGTAGCAGCTTTTGAGAGTGGAACACGCACTATATGGTGCAGTGATGCTGAAGGATCACTAATGTGCTTATTTGTGAATTGTGCCTAAGTTACCCAATACTTAGCTGGTACACGCCATTAAGCAAGAAAAGGTGAAACTTTGTGGGGTCTATCGGTTTGTTGCCAGATAGAGGAAAAGAACAAATACAGGCAGTAAAACCGAAGTAAGGAATAGAAGCCATTTGCTACTGGGTGCTGTAAAGTTCCTCCACCAAAAAGGAAAGAAAAAAGGTCGATGGGGATCAGGAGGGTTGCAGGCTTGACCTGAAACCAGTTACCAACAGCTGAACCTTTGATGGGTTCCTCTACTTACTTGCTAGAAGGGCACTGGATTTTGCCTTGATACGCAAGCGTCTTTTTGTAAAATGTTGTTAGCAATAAAAATTAAAATAGAGTGACCGTGAGGCATCGAGGAGGTAGGCTCGCACGAGAGCCTTTTACACACCTAAAGCAAAACTGATGCATCGCAAAGCCAGGAAAACGCGCAAGTGCTGCGCAGCTGCGTGGGCAGCTTTGGTGATTGCGGGGGTTGCTACCGGTCCTCCTCCCACTCCTCCTGCTGCTCCTGCACAGTTGAAGGAGGAAACAACAATCCAAGCAGCTCAGCCACTTTCAGTACCTCTCCCTTCATTAAACGTTTAGCATTTTTCATACGCGGGGTTGGCACGAGCAATATAGGACCAACACACTTGGCTATTACCTCTGCTGATCTATACATCAAGCCTGTGGACCAAGGCAGCATTGATAACGCATCTCAGGTCCACTCAAACTCATAACAAACAAATTGGACAGCTACTCATGCCCCTGCTCTATGATGATTTCACTATCGTCTGATCAGCCCAAGCACCAAGGCAGCAACGCACCAACAATCAGAGCAGTAGCGCATGATCCAGCCATCAGGCCCGCACACACCTGCTCCGTTAGCTGCCAGCCTCCACATCAGGCCTAAACACCAAGGCAGCAGCACTGCCATGGATAGCCAGTGCAGGACTAGCTTGACGCCACTGCTGCCTAACGTGTATGTCTGCGAGAGTATGTATTTGTGTTTGTGTGTGTAAGTGTGTGTCAGTGTAGTAGGGGTGGTGGTTGAAACTGTTGTACTGAAAGCTCGGTACCACTGCTGCTTTGCGTGTAAGTCTGTGAGGGTGTAGGTTTGCATGAATGAGTGAGCGTGTCAGCAAAGTAGGGGTGGTCAAATGTAGAACTTTGGCACTTCTGCTGCCTAGCATGTAAGTCTGTGAGGGTACGCATTTGTGTTTGTACATGTGTGTGAGCATGTGTGTATGTATAAGGGCGTGAGGGTGCTAATCTGTGAGGGTGTGTGCTTGTGTTTGTGTGATTGTGCATGTGTGTGGGCGTGTGTATACTGGGGGTGTGTGCATGTTTGTGAGGTTATGAGTGTGCATGTTTGTGAGGTTATGATTGTGAGGAATGGTAGCTATTCTGAAAGCGTTGTAATTTCGAATCGCTTGTGTGGCATGTGACTTATGAATGGATTAAATGGTCTAAATATGCTGCAAACGGATTTGTAGAGGAGCAGGCCTTGCAGCTACAACCCCCGGTCGTGGTATTTTAGCCATCTGTACAGAAAGTCATAAGCAAGCGGTGATAACACCATAAGCACGGACAAAGGAAATCGAGACGATGCTATCGGACAGCAAATAACTCACACCAGCAGTTGGATTTGAACCCGTTACCCCAAAGAGCATGGCCTGTCCATGGAGCACTAGGCTTTTAGGGCATGTACCCTTATTTCCAAAACCATAAGTGTGTCACAATAGGTGTGCCACCATGCCTTGTTGCCAGAACTCCTACTTCTAAGGCTCAAGCCTCTCGACCCAGCCGCACGTTTGTTGCAGCAGCTGCTGCACCAAAACACACCGTGCGGTCTGCCACCATGAGTCCAAACAGCGCCATCAGTGCAAGAACATAGTCGATGGGCAGCACCGTGGCTGAGTTGTCTCCCAGATCATTGAACGTGTCTCCACCACTGCTTCCGTTTGAGCCGGCACCTCCCCCAAAAGCAACACTCACGACCACTGCAAGAGGACAGGTGTTGCAAACGTATGTGTCGGACAGATGAAGATTTAAATGTCTGTGCACTTGTCTGTGTCAGAAAAAAAACATTTGCATTGTAATTGATCACGTGATTTACAGGCATGTGTGAGAAATAAAAGGTACAAAAGGCGCTGGACACTGACGTATGTACAGGCGTGTGTATGTGTGTGTGTATGTGTGTGTGTGTGTGCGCGTGTGTGTGTGTATGTGTGTATGTGTGTGTGTGTATGTGTGTGTGTGTGTGTGTTTCACCACTTGTTATGGTATTAACAATGCGTTCCTTTTGACAACATTTCCTTGGCCAAATACATTTTCGAAAGTTGGCACACAGGACCAGGCCTTCACATTTTGAGAGAGTAGGAGCACAGAACGAGGCCAATTACTCTAAGAGCTCAAACAGTTTTGGTTAAATGCTTGGTTCAGGCAATGATCCGGCAAAGGATGCGAGCAATGAAACATATTGGTGGAGCATAGTTGTCCACTTATAGCATGCACAAAATTGACGTACAGAAGACAGCAACAAAACAGGGTTCCTTGTACGCGCACACTGACAATGATCGACCTTTGAGAATAGTGCCGATGCCCAGCATTAACTTTGAAGCAGAGTGTACGAACAAAATCCACGGCAAGCTTCCAGAACCACCGAGGACAGCCATTCCTTAAACCTTAAAACTCAAACCCTTCCTCTCCATCTTTCCATTCTACCTACGAAAGCGCTCCCTCCCTCCTCCTTTTCCCATCATGCTTTGACAAGTTACCCCTCCCCCCCCCCCCTTTTCTCACTTCTGTAGGTGATGGCTGCATAAACAAAGGCAGCTACGTCAGCCAGCAATGTGAGGGTGTAGTAGTCCTGAGGGCGGCGACTGTGGCGCTCAGCTTTCAGCACTCTAAAAGGCAGGGCGTTTGCTGCAACATCCACCTGTGCGTAATATACGTACGTATGTGCGTGCATGTGTGTGCGAGTGTGTATTCATGTGTGTACGTGTGTTGTGTGAATGTGAGGTATGACAGGAGATTGAAGTGTGACGTGAAATACAAGTGAGAGATCCGTGAGCATCATCGGAATGTGAGCGCAATTTCCAGCACTATTATCAACTTTCATCGGGAGCTGTTAATAGGTCAAGCCTGCAACCCTCCTGATCCCCATTGATCTTCTTCTTTTTCTTTTGGTGAAGGAGTTTTACGGTACCCGGTACCAAAGTGGCTCCTTTCCCTTGATTAACGTAGGGAGTGGTCGTTCGCTGCCTGCGTAGTTGTTTTTTTCGAAATGTAAACTCCATGTAAAAGCCTCATCCTTGGGCTTGCATCTGCATGTGTGCACAGAGGTCCAGCTCACAACACAATCACATCAGCGCTACTCGGTTGCATTACAAAACCCCTCCTAGCACTGACCGATTGTTTGTGCCCAACAACGCCACTGCTGATGGGCTGCAAAGCTTTCTCATCTGAGATCAGAGAGGGAGCTGCTGCTGCTGCTGCACTGCACTGGGCTTCAGACGCGCGATTGATGATGGAGGCGGCCATGTGAGCAGGGCGAGCTGCGTGTGTGCACGCGCACGCGTGTGTGTTTAATGTGTGTGTGCATGTGTGTGTTTGCGCCGTTGTGTGCACGTGTGCATGCAAGTGCACGTGCTTGCAAACAATGTGTTTTACGGTGTGCTCGTGGCACTGATTGGTGGCTTAAGAAAGGGAGCCACAGGCAGCATGAAGCATGAAGCAGCAGCACACCTGCACGTGGGAGGGCCCAGCCTCCGAACCAGCTATCCCGCATTGACACCTGCCTATCTTCCATGGCTACTGTTGCGGCAGCTGGGTGTGCTGGAGGGTCTTGACGCTGTGATGTAGACGCGGCTGCTAGTGGTTGTGTTTGAAAGGGGGTTGAGTGGGTTGCTGCTTGGGGTGGCTGGAATGTTGGCAGCGGTTGTGGTGGGTCGTGGTGGGGTGCAGATGTTGCTTGTGGTGGGGATGGTGGAAACTCGGGTGGGGACGAGCTTAGAGGAAGTTGTTGTGCTGAGTCTTGCTGCAGGGAGCCTTGCTGTTGTGTGTGTGGGTGCCTGCTGGGCGTGCTGTGTGTGCTGAACTCTGATCCTGCTGTCCAGGGGTGGGTATGTCCCCTGTGGCCCTGTTTGATGGGCGAGGTGGTGCTGGGGGTGTGGGAGGAGCTCCTCCACGGAGGGCTGGAGCCCCACGGAGCCATCACCTGCGAGCGTGTATGTGTGTGTTTGTGTGTGTTGTGTGTGTTGTGTGTTGTGTGTGTGTTGTGTGTGTGTGTGTTTGTGCGCGCGCGCGTGTGTGTGTGTGTGTGGGTGTGTGTGTGTGTGTGTGTGAGCATGGCACGCATGGCAATCATGGCAATCATGGCAAGCATGGCAATCATGGCAAGCATGGCAAGCACGGCAAGCATGGCAAGCATGGCAAGCATGGCAAGCATGGCAAGCATGGCAAGCATGGCAAGCATGGCAAGCATGGCAATCATGGCAATCATGGCAATCATGGCAATCATGGCAAGCATGGCAAATATGGCAAGCATGGCAAGCATGGCAAGCATGGCAAGCATGGCAAGCATGGCAAGCATGGCAAGCATGGCAAATATGCTTTTCATACTACCCAGTGCCTGCGAAGAAGGTATGCTACTGCTTGTGACAATGTCAGTGTTGGGAGGGTCCTAGGCATTGTGCCAAAGGCGTTTGCATAGAATATTACGGTATGAGCATGCTTTTGCAAGGTATGACACCTAACGGGCATTGTGTCAAAGTTGTAAGTCCTCCATAACAAGGCTCCCAGAAACAACCACCTTTGACATTTGCGTCACCACTTTCATGTTGGTCGCTTTGTCCCCGGGAACTCAAAGACGTCCGCATAGAATATTTTGAGCATGCTTTTGCAAGGTATGACACCTTAAAAGGCATCTCCATCAAAACGAGCAGCACACTTTGACCACAGTATGAAACCCTAGCACACAACAGCGTGCAAAACGTCTGCTTGTTTTCAAAGGAGAGCGCACCTCAAACAGCAGCATCAAAGAATGACCTTGGGTATCACCGCCAGAGATTGGAGCTGCATGCTCCAAACGCAGCCAAGTTGGCGCCACATGGGGTACAGCATCCTGTGGGGTACGGGGGAACAAAAGGGGCTGTGTTTTGCAAAGGCATGAGTGTCTGGGTGTCTGCTGTTAGAAAAGTCTAGGATGTCCGTTGTTAGATAAGTCTGGGAACACAAGGGAGAAAAGCATTTGATTGGGTGGCTACAAAGGAGGAAACAGTTCTTTCTGGAACAAGTAGGACCATGCTGAGATTGTGTCAGGTACGATTGTGAGTAAGAAACAAGTTTACACGGAAGTGCCAGCCTGGCTGCATTACAAGACCGCGACAACAACTGTGAAAGAGGAAAAAGAAAACATTGTAGCGAGATACAAGACCGCGACAATAAATGTGAAAGAGAAAAAAGAGAACGCACAGTCCATGAATCGAACAATCGCAAAGTTCCGGTGCCAGCGGAATGAGGTGAGTGTTCAAACGTTCAGAAGTCAGCTCAGAAAGTTGCGAACACATGCTCAGATTTTCGTCAGTTCAAGTAACGAGCAACACTGCCAGTGCATTGTGTATTGTATACGTACAGTGTCGTCCTTCCCTTATCTTACACCCCCTCCTATTTTCCTTCATATGCTTTTACCTGGTGCACTGGTTGATCTTCTACGGATCTTTTACCTGGTGCACGTTGGACAGCCACGGCAGGGAGCTGCGGAGCAACCGCGGTCGGTCAGAAGCCTCCCTAGCAGGCAGTCCATCTGAAACGCTGCTGGTGCTGGGTCTTCTGGAAGAAAGTTGGCTTGATGCTGTGTGGATAAGATGGTGCTCCTGTATGTGTGTGTGTGTGTGTGCAGGACGGGTGCATGACATGGTTCCAAGTGTGCATGACAGGGAAGGTGATGCTGGTGTTTTGACAATGAGACCATGCTGGGATGTGGCATGCTGAAGATAGTTCACACAATGGTGTTTCAAGGTGAGACCGTAAACTATCTGTGCACATTCAGATACTAAAGTACAGTTCTGGTAAGTCAAAAGAGACTTTCCAGGCGCCAAAGTCAGTTGGTGCGTTTGTTTCAAATGTATGGATTGGAAAGAAAAGCACTCCTGCACGCTTTTTTCCTACACATTTATGACACAAGCTGCCATCGTAAGTTTTGCTGACACTTACACCTAAACTCCCTACCTTTCCTCCATACACAAAAACACTCCCACACCTGCCCAGATCCTCCCAGCCTTGCCGCTTGCAGCAATTTGTTCAATGCCGCCTCAGCAGTCAGGCCAGCACTCCATACCGCAGCATCGCTGCCAACAGTGCCTGTGCTGCTCCCGTTCCCACCCCCGCCCCCACCTCTGCCACCACCAGTGCTAGCGGGGCTGCCAAAGACCTCCAAGTACTCTCTGTCGTGCATTGGCTGTGCGTCAGGAGTGTTGCTGCTGGCATCACCTCCCTTTGCCAGCGCGCTGCAATCGCTAGGGGATGAGATGCGGACCATACACCAATGGGGGCCCAGCTCATGGGTTTGTCCAGCAATTCTGTGTGTTGCAATGCAAGTGGGTGAGTGAGAGTGTGTGTGTGTGTGTATGTGTGTGTGTATGCGTGTGTGTGTGTGTGTGTGTGTGTGCGTGCGTGAGCGCATGCGTGAGTGCGTGCGTGAGTGCATGCGTGAGTTTTTGGGCGTCGAGTGGGTGGATGAATTGCCAATTTGAGGTTGTTAGCCTGGGCTTGAGATAGTCAGACCAGTGAGATTAGCTAGGCGTGTACAGCAGCTTTGCAGCAGCGCTGAACTGAATGAAGCGGAACGTTTTCACGTTTTTGCCTAGCCTTTCCGCTTCAAACCTGCTCATTTTTGCCTTCAATTCCTGCACTCTCACCTGTAAGCTTGGTACACGTGGAAGCACACGTGGGCACAGCCCCAAGCCGCCGCCTCACACGCACGTGCTAGAGCATGACGCACTGCAAGGAGAGACACTGCCAGCTGCCCCCTTTTATGGGAAGCACCGCTGCCGTCACGACCAGCTACAATTGCAGCAGGGGAGCAAGTATGTTGTCCCTCCGCAGCCTCAGCAGAGTTCCTGCTGGGAAGGCAGCCATGCAGATGTTCCCCTGCCTGCTTGGGCGTGCTCGTTGTCTGCACCAAAAAATGCAAGTCAGCGCTTAAACCATAAGGAAAGCTTCCAGTTGGGACCATAATTAGCCAGGTCAGTTTGCACCATAAGGAAAGCTTCCAGTTGGGACAATAACTAGCCAGATCACTTGGCACCCAACAAAGTCGCGCAAAGTGTTTGCTTGAGCTGCCGTAAGATTCAGCTAAAAACAGCTCCAAACAAAGTCGTGCGAAGTGTTTGCTTGAGCCCCTGGAGTGTGCTGCCGTACCATTCAGCTTCAAAACAGCTCAAGGTAAACCGCTAGTCTCTAGGATACAAGTGGAGCAGCAATGGCACAACAAAATAAAAGTACATAACGCAATACACTCAGCTGCCCCAGTCCAGAGAAAAACAGGTAAGCGGGTCCTTACGGATGTGCTGGAGTTGTGCATAAGGCGTGCGTATGAAACCATTCAGGAAAAAGCTATGGGACATGAACAGCCATTTCCCATTCATGCCATGCATTTTTCATGCCAGTGCTTCACACATATGTATGGTTGGCCAGAACCGTATACACCTATACACTGTACATGACCGTAAATCTGGTGATTTTCCTGCAAATAATACCGTATATTCACCGTATGTATATATATACATATATGGTTCTGGCCAACCCTATACATGTGTGCACGCACGTGAGCCAGGCTGTGCGTGTACATCAGCAGGGCAAGGTACGCGATAAACATAGGCACACATTGTTCATGCTAGTGCTTCATACAAATGTGCATGCACCTGAGCCAGGCTGTAGGTGTAAATCAGCAGCGCGAACAGACATAGTCCATACTTGCCATGCATTGTTCATGCCAGTGCTTCATGCGAATGTGCACGCACCTGAGCCAGGCTGTAGGTGTAAATCAGCAGCGCGAACAGACACAGTCCACACTTGCCATGCATTGTTCATGTCAGTGCTTCATGCAAATGTGCACGCACCTGAGCCAGGTGGTATGTATACATCAGCAGGGCAAGGTACGCAATGAACGTAGGCACACAGCGAAGCACGCGCTCATGGAGGCCAATCCACGCAGCTGTGTAGCGCAGGTGCGGGTCTTGTAGTAAGCCACCACACCAGCCCACTCCGCCCTGCTATATGTAACAGCATACAAAGCAAGACATGTTATGTTGAGGCTGACCCACGCAGCTGTGTTGTGTAAGTGCGGGCATAGTCTCAAGCCACCATACAAGCCCACGCACCCTTGTAGCATGTATAAGCAAAACAGGGTGTCAATCTAATCTGTGCTGCACTCGTGTGTCCTGCTGGATGTCTCTGCAGGACACGCGAGTGCAGCGCAACATAGATCTATCAGCCCTTGACATCGTGTATTTCTGGAATGCAGTGCACAGGTAATGATAGGCTAGAGGAGTCCCTACCTCATTCCACACCCCCGGTGACAGCTCGCCTTCAGAGTTGGAAGCAGTGGGCGCTTCGCACACGCAGCGTACGAGGCACAGGTACGAGTACTGTGCAATCAGCAGAACCTCGGCATACACGAGAGCAGCCTGTAAGAGTGCGCGCGTGGGTGAGCGCCTTTCGGTACAAGTAAGGAGGGCGTGTATACTAGGACAAGGAGAATTGAGCATACCAAGAAAGGAATACAAACGTCAGATACATTGCAGGTCTTGTAAATGTACGGAGGATTCTTCTTTAAAACCTGCAACACGTTTTTTGGCATGCGTCAGGCGGAGCTTGGGTTCCATTTTTTTAAACAGTCACCTGTGACGTGCAGCGGAACGTCAGTGTTAAAAGAAAAAACACAAAAGAAGGAAACACAAAAGAAAGGATTCAGTTGCCCCCTGCCAGTTAGCATGCGGTGTGTGCTGGATTACGAGAAAGAGGCAAACAAATTCTAAAAAACATTCTACCTGCCAATAAGCACGTGGGGTATGCTGGGAGACGAGGGTGAAGCCAAAGGTGAAGAGAGGGAGCACCAGGGACAGCAAGGACAGATCAGCCACGAGCAGCAGCACGCAGGCTGCGCAGACCACCCACGATGTGTTCACCCTGTGTGTGTATGTGTGTTTCTCTGTGTGTGTGTGTGTGTGTGTGCGTGTGTGTGTGTGTGTGTGTGTGTGTGTGTGTGTGTGTCCGCGTTAGGGAATGTTAGGGATATAGATTCTCAAAACAAATCTGCAGGTAATCGCACTTGAAAAATCTGCACTTTTAGCAACAAGAATCCATCGCTTAGATCAAAGACCAGGCAGCAGTCACGCCTGGTCAAGGAGTGACAGTCTTGAGCCACTCTCCTACAACATACTGAATCCACCTCAGCAAAATTACATCTACCCACACCTCTGCTCTGCCACCCTCTCCTCTTCTCCCTCTTATCCACACCATCTACACCATTCATACTCAACGGCTGCTTCTTATTCCACACCATTCATACTAAACAGCTGCACCTCACCTCCTTGTAGGCCTCCTCCGCATCCACCGCAACAGTGGAGAGCCACCCATGCTGTCGTACGCAGGTAGCCGCAAAACAGGACGTGCACCCCTGACCACCGACTCCTGCTGCTGCTGCTGCTGCTGCTGCTGTTGGATTTCTTCACCTGCTGCACCCCTAGCACTTTGCCCTGACGCACTCAGCCCTGGCAAAACCGATGTCCTCTGTTGCCCACCCTCAGTGAGCCCCCTTCCCACATCAGCTTCCCCTGCACTCTGTCCTGTGGCGACATCAACACCACTTGCTCCCCTGCCTAAAATAATGCCTGCTTGCACATGGCCATCCTCAATTTCAGGAGGTGGTGGCACCAGCGTCGAGCCTTGCCTCCTCAGTGCCCTCCCCAACCCACCTTCCCTACCTTTCATTCCCCTTCCCCCCCCTTCTTGACCCCCTACCACAACAACACCATTAGAACTACTACGTGCTTCTAACGCAACCTCTTGATGTGGCTGTTGCTGTTGCTGCTGCTGTTGCTGTTGCTGTTGCTGTTGCTGTTGCTGCTGCTGCCGCTGGTCCCTCAGCTGCCCCTGCGCCTGCACCTCTGCAGATGCCCCAGCAGCAGAGATGCCATTTGTGGCCACTCCACCTTCGTCCTCATCCAACAGCTGAGCCAGTCCACCCACGGTAGAGGCGCCCATCAAACTGTCAGCCCCAGCCCCAGCCCCACCACCTCCATCAGAACCAGTAGCACCACCATTTTCACCACCTCTGCTTCCTCCTTCAGGAGTGCCCTGCACAGCGTTAGTATCATCGGTGCTGGAGCCAGCACCAGCACTAGGAGCTTGGCGAACGGAAGCATTGGTGCTTGTGCCTTGCTGTGTACGCCTTGCAGCCTCGCCACTTCCCTGCACGCTTGTGTGTGCCCCTTGGTGGGACTCTGTTCTGCTCCTGCTTGCCGCTGCAGTTTGTAAATGAACGACGGGAGTAGGGTCAAGTGTCACATTGTGTGTTGCTGCTCACAGCTGTATGGCACACAGCTTGTTTGACACACAGCCAGCATGTTGGCGTGAGGCGGGTGCAAGGTGATTCATGAAGCAGCATGTGGTGCAGATGTGGGGGACCTAGGAATGTTCAAGACTCGTTGATTCCCAACCTCTGATCAGCTTTGTTGTATCCTTAGTGCACAACAAAACACAACATTTTGTTATAAGACATCGTGTGGATGTTCAAGGTGCAATGTGACCCAATGTTTCCCACACTCTGATCAGCTTTGTTGTATCCTTAGTGCACAACAAAACACAACATTTTGTTATAACACGTGTGGATGTTTCCCACACTCTGATCAGCTTTGTTGTATCCTTAGTGCACAACAAAACACAATATTTTGTTATAAGACATCGTGTGGATGTTCAAGGTGCACTACAATTTCTATCATGTGTGTTGCAAACATGATTTTGAGCTGTCAAATTTGAGGATCTGCGCCTAGAAGTGCCTCCTTTCCCTTCACCAACATGAAAAATGTTTTGCACCGCCTATACATAGTCCTCCAGTTAATAAGCTTCACCTTTTACAGCAGCCTCTGTCTGGCGCTCATTCACATCCTGCTGCATCAGGGGCCCACCTGCAGAGGTCAGAAAAAGGAAAGACATACAATATATGTATACACAATACACATGTATGTATACACAATATACATGTATGTATACAATATGTATGTATGTAAAAATTATATGAAATACAGAGGAAAATGAAGCCGAGCGCATTTCATTTAGACATGCCCATCACTGCGATCAAGATTTCCGAAACTACGCTGGCTGTGTATATTTGGTGTCCTAAAGAGCAACACATTTTGTTCCTTTCCTGTATACCTTGCAAATGGGTTTGAACTTGGCATTGCAGCACAACGTTGCTCCCTGTAGGTCTGAAGTGCACACACGTGTGTTTATGTTTCACTACAGGCAACAAAGAGGCATCTTGGACCATATCTTGTTTGCCTCTGTGGCCTTTGAATATAACGCCAAGTACGGCTCAATTGTTGCCTTTCTGGCATGCACGACTCACCTTGATGGGGCTCAAACAAAGCTTTCAGCTTCTCGATGCGGGTTTGGCGTGCTGCGCGCAGCTGGCTCGCTGAGAGTGCCTGCAAATAATTATAAAGACATGCACCGTCTTTTGACAGCCTCGATTTCTTCTTAGCACGTGCTTGTCACCTGCCTCTCTAATAAGATCATGCTGCCAAATATGAAGAAGCCGTACGTTGATGTTTTGCGTAGGGACAAAGTTCTTGCGACTCATACAACTTAGAAATTAATTAGGGAGATCAAATATTCTTATCTCTAGCTCAGGTGAGCTTGGTATACAATGGTAACAATCAGTTGGAAGGGAGATCAAATACTCTTATCTCTAGCTCAGGTGAGCTTGGTACAATGGTAATGATCAGTTAGATGACAGTCAACCAAATTCAGAGCCTTCCTGCCATGCAATGTTCAAAACTTCAGTTTTTGAGACGTTGTCCTTTACCTTCCTACACTCGCCTCGCACATGCAACACTACAACTTATCCTGACACCCCACCTCTTGCGCGTGCTGCTGTGTGAAGCGGGCATCAATGGCCTTGAGCTCTGCGACCACCACAGCATGCTGCTGCTCACACACCCACATCACACGACGGTACGAGCGTGTGGACAGCAGCTTAGCATGCACACGCAGCAGCACCCACAGCACCTGCAAATTTCAACAAAACAATTGAGTTGTGATTTGTGACACACCTCTCCATTGCCAGCAAGGTTGGGTTGATCCAAAAATACATTTTACTCTTCAGAACGCACGTGAGTCTAGATCAATGGAGGATCTCTGTGCTTTCTCTTTCATGACACACAAGCAGCATGAATGTGTGCTCTCACGTCTATCATACAAACACAAAACATGTAATCTTTTTCTGCAGGCTGAATACAAAACACAAGCATAATATCTACGTTTCGAATGCACAGACTTGCGCATAAAGGGGATTGTATGCAGGCACTTCTCCACATCTAGAACAAAAGGAATGAGACAAGTGTTGCACACCAAATCTAATAATCTAATAATCTAATAATTTAATAATCTAATAATCTAATAATCTAATAATCTAATAATCTAATAATCTAATAACCTAATAATCTAACAATCTAACAATCTAGCAATCTAGCAATCTAACAATCTAACAATCTAACAATCTAACAATCTAATAATCTAATAACTGTTGCGCACCAAATCAGCCGCTGCTGGGGATGCCAGCAACGCAGCCAGCATGCTGCCGTTGCTGCTGCTGCCATCAGTGGGGCTGCCTCCTTGGTCTTCCTGTGGCCCATCAAAACTGCGCAGCTTGCAGAAGCCCAGCAGCTCTGTGGTGGGGTGAAGGCAGTGGGTAAACATCACATAGAGGGAGTATTGGTTCTTTTGTGGGTGGAGTGGTGGGTGCCGAGGTGGATAGATTTCACCTGCAAGATAGATGCTGTGTTATGTAGGTGATACCAAATATGCTGCATAGAAGTGTGAGGGCTCCTCCTAACTGCAGGTACTGTATACGCCCTATTGCCAAATGCTGACTTGTGTCTTAATTGTAATTGTAATTGTTTAAAAAAAGTCTGATGTTGATGAGGCAAGGGAAGGTTCATCTTTGAGCGATGGCGTTACACATAATGGTGATAAAAAATGAATTGGTCACGGTTAAAAAGTGATACACAGGAACTAAGAGTTAGATGGCATCACACTCATCCACACCAAATGACATGGCACGTGTTGTATAGCATATTTGGCACGTGTTGTATTTAGCATATTTGGCACAAGGGTTGAGGGTGTGAGGGTATGAGGGTATGAGGGTATGAGGGTATAGCATATTTGGCACAAGGGTTGAGGGTATGAGGGTATGAGGG
>Ga0307974_1000489_pt1 | contig 24440 bp, 24 predicted proteins | sample OrgLakmetagen784_FD_201812 | JGI IMG/M metagenome (GOLD analysis project Ga0307974, IMG submission 201812) | Saline water microbial communities from Organic Lake, Antarctica - #784 | ecosystem: Environmental > Aquatic > Non-marine Saline and Alkaline > Saline | place: Antarctica: Organic Lake... | reverse complement strand
TTCTGAAAATTTCTGACTATCTTTCTTAGTTCTTTTATTTACAGTATTAAGTTTATTCTATTATTTAAGACTTATTAAAATAATAATGTTTGATTCTATAAACAATACAAAATCTTCAAATGTGAAAAATAATAACTTCAAGTACATTTTATTTGCCTTATTATTAAATTTTGTTGTTTTCTTTCTAGTTTTTGTACAAGAATCTTTCTTGTTAATGTTCGATGATATAGCTAACCTAGTCGTACGTTCTGAGATAGACTTAGCAGATCTTTTAGATAGAACTTTTAGTGATGGCACAATGGCAAAACTTTTAAATATTTCTAAACAAAATCATTCTATAAGACTAGATACTTATTTAGGATCTAATGATTTTTTGAAAAGAGACGTTTTAATTAAAACAGGAGAAGTTTTCGAATTAAATAAAATTTCAGAAGCTTTCTTCAAAAAAATATCTTAAAATTTATAAAAAAAAGGAGAAGTAACTCAGCGGTAGAGTATCAGATTGTCAATCTGGAAGCGGCGGGTTCGATTCCCGTCTTTTCCGGTTTATTTCTTACGTGTATAAAAATAAGAGAAAACATTAATTATAAAAGAGAGACTATTCCAAATTCTCACACTCAATATAATATTAAAATATTATTCTTCATAAAAGAAAATAATTCAATCTATTTATAGCAACAAAATTAAAAAGACACTAAAGGAAAAGTGGCTGAATGGTTAAAGCACCAACTTGCTAAGTTGGCGTCGCTATGATTTGCAGGTTCGATTCCTGTCTTTTCCGTTTATATTTATAATAAAAAATAAACTATGAAAAACAACATACATTTATCTAAATTTGTAAAGAAAAATAAATTTATTAACGAATGTTTAATCTTTAAAAATATTTTAATAAACACAAACTTTAATTTGTTAGTTTTTACGGAATTTTACGATTCTAACGAAAAATTAAAAGTTATTAAAACTTTAAATAATAATGAGATACTAAGTTACGTACCTTCTGTTAAATATATAAAAACTATTTTAAAAGATAACAAAGATTTAAAAAATATTTTTGAAACTAACTTTATATTTTTATACGAAAATAGCAGAGAACAATTAGATATTAAAAAATTAAACTTAATAACGAATATTAACTTTTTTAAGGTTATAGGTTCTTTTGTAAATAAAAAATTTTACAAATGAAACAAATTAAGTAAACTAAATAAAAATATTAGTCACGCTAGTATTTTATTTTTATATACTAATTTTTTAAAATTAAAATTAATCAAATTTAAAAGTTTAGTTAATTCTTACAATTAAACCAAAGTGGTGAAATTGGTAGACGCGATAGGTTTAGATTCTATTCCTTAAAAGGGTAAGGGTTCAAGTCCCTTCTTTGGTATAAAATTTTAATTTTAAATCTCTAATAGCTCAGGGGTAGAGCAAATGGCTGTTAACCATTGTGTCACTGGTTCAATTCCGGTTTAGGGAGAATAGTATAATAGAGATATCTAGATCTTAAAACAAAAGCGTAAAAAAAACGAAAAGTCATAAGTAATACAATGATAATTTATGAATTCTTTCAGGAAAACTTATTTATATTAAATTTTTCAATTTTAGTGAACTGAAACATCTAAGTAACTAAAAAAAATAAATCAAAAGAGATTTTGTTAGTAGTGGCGAGCGAATGCAAAATAGACGGTTAAAGTTTTATTTTATATAATTTTTTTTACAATTTTTAAAAAAGGTAATAAACCTGTAGTAAATAAATATATAATTAAATTTAACATAGTATGACAAAACACGTGAAATTTTGTTTGAAAACAGGAAGACCACTTTCTAAGTCTAAATACGTTTTAAGGATCGATAGCGAAAAAGTACCGTAAGGGAAAGATGAAAAAGGCCCTAAAATGGTGTTTGAAAAGCATTTGAATTATTATATTACAATAATTGGTTTTTAGATATTAAAATACAATGTACCTTTTGCATAAGGGATCAACGAGTTAATTTTATTAGCAAGCTTAAATTTTTTAATTAAGGCGTAGAAAAATCAAATTTTAATAGAGTATTATTAAGTTAATAAAATTATACCCGAAACCAGGTGATCTAATCATGAACAGGTTGAAATATATTAGATAATAATTTTGAAAGACCGTACCCGTGTATGTAGAAAAATACTGGGATGATTTGTGATTAGGAGTGAAAGGCTAATCAAACTTGGATATAGCTGGTTTTTTGCGAAATTTATTTAAGTAAAGCGTTTTATGATTTTTTTGTAGGGTAAAGCACTTTTTAAGTGAGGGGGAGTAAAATCTTACTAAATTTAGAAAAACTCTGAATATGCAAAATTAAAGTAAAATAGTGAGACTATGGGTGCGAAGATTCATAGTCAAGAGGGAAACAGCCCAGATTATAAAATAAGGTTCTCAATTTTTCTCAAGTGATAAAAAATGAAACAATGTATAGACAGTTAAAAGGTAAGCTTGGAGGCAGCTATCCTTTAAAGAATGCGTAAAAGCTCATTAACTTAATATTGTTTGTTTGATAATGTATAGGAGCTAAAGAAAAAACCGAATTTATAAATTTAATAATTTTTTTAATGGTAGCAAAATGGTTTGTTTATAATAATAAATAAGTTAAAAAATTTATTTATTAAATCAAACGTAAAAATGTTGATATGAGTAACGATAAACAATGTCAAAAAACATTGTCGCCGAAAATTCTAGGTTTTTAAGGTTAAAGATAAACTTCCTGTAAGTTAAACGTTCCCTAAGGTTATATACGAAAGTTTAAACTAATGGGTTTTTATTCTACAATACAAATTTCAAAATAAATTTTAAAAAGAAATTAAATAAATTTTAGTTTTAAAATATTTTGCTGGAAAAACATTTTGTTTTAGATTTATAAGAATAAAACGTACTTAAACCGACACAGGTGAATAGGTAGAAAATACTAAGGCGCTTGAAATAATTATGTTAAAGGAACTCGGCAAATTGGCTCTGTAACTTCGGAATAAGGGGTATCTCACTTGCGTGTTTATATACGTAGGTTAGAGATTTCAGTAAAGAAGGGGTAGCGACTGTTTAACAAAAACACAAGACTCTGCTAAATTGTAAAATGATGTATAGGGTCTGACACCTGCCCAGTGCTGTAAGGTTAAGAGAATACGTTTAAGCGTTGAATCTAATCCCCAGTAAACGGCGGCTGTAACTCTGACGGTCCTAAGGTAGCGAAATTCCTTGTCGGGTAAGTTCCGACCTGCATGAAAGGTGTAACGACTTCCCCGCTGTCTCTAACATAAATTCAGTGAAATTAAATTGTTCGTGAAGATGCGAACGTAAGATGGCTAGACGGAAAGACCCCGTGCACCTTCACTACATTATTACATTGTTAAAAGAAAAATTATATGTAGAATAGGTGGGAGTTTATTATTTTTTTTAATTAATTTTAAAAATTTAAGCAACAGTGAAATACCACTTTTAATTTTTTTTTTGACTAATTGATACAAAGACAGTGTATTATTGGTAGTTTGACTGGGGCGGTCTCCTCCTAAAAAGTAACGGGGGAGTATAAAAGGTAGACTCAAATTTTAATAAAATTAAATTGCAGAGTGTAATGGCATAAGTTTGCTTAACTACAAGATCTACAAATCGAGTAGGAACGAAAGTTTATCATAGTGATCCGGTGATTTTTCGTGGATAAATCATCGCTCAACGGATAAAAGGTACGCCGGGGATAACAGGCTAATGATTCTTAAGAGTTCAAATCGACGGAATCGTTTGGCACCTCGATGTCGGCTCATCATTTCCTGGAGCTGTAGAATGTTCCAAGGGTTAGGCTGTTCGCCTATTAAAATGGTACGCGAGCTGGGTTCAGAACGTCGTGAGACAGTTTGGTCCCTATCTACCATCTTATTAAAATTGAGAGGCTCTGACTTTAGTACGAGAGGACCAAGTTGGACTAACCTATGGTGTATCAATTGTCTTTAAAAGGCATTGTTGAGAAGCTACGTTAGGAAAGAATAATTACTGAAAGCATATAAATAAGAAATCTTCCTCAATATTTATTTTTAAAACTGTACAAGACCAGTACATTGATAGGCTTTAAATGTTTAAAATTAATTTTTTTGTTTTAAAGTACTAATGTTTTACCATATTTTAAATAAAATTTTAAAAACATAAAGTGTTATGTTAGTATTATTTTATATTATATTATCTTCTAGATTTAAGATCTTTTTATCATATTTTGATTACAAATTTTAATCCAATAAATTTCTTTAAAGAATTTTTCATATATATTTCATTTTTTTTAACTTTATATTTTTATTTTTTTGTATCTAATATTTATTTTAATTTATTTAACTTATTTATTATTTTACTTTTTTTTCAACTGCTTTTATTTTTTTTTTATAACAAAAAAAGTGAGTATACTTCATTACATAAATATATTACTGATATAAGTCAATGTCAATTCATTTTATCTATAATATTTGGTTTATGTTTATATGATTCCTTAAATTTAGACATAAGTAATAAACAATATTATTTTTATAATATGTATTTTTTTTTTCCGATATTATCTGCAGATAACCCTATTTTAATTTCTTTTAAAATAGATTGAATCTCTTTCTTTTTTTTTATCTTAACAAATTTATTCATTTACTTATGTTTAATTAGTATATCTAAAGAACAAGAATTTTTTAAAGAAACTTTATTCTTTTTAATTTTTTTGCAATGAGGTCTGCTATTAGCGTTTATTACTACAGACATTTTAGGCTTTTTTATTTTCTTTGAAAGTACATTAATTCCTATCTTTTTTATAGTACTACTGTTAGGTTCTCGCGAAAGGAGAATTAGAGCAAGTTATTTAATATCCATATATACTTTATTTGGCTCTATTTTTATGCTTTTTACTATATTATATCTTTACAACAAAATAGGTACAAGCTTTTATTTAGTTTTAAGTACCGTAGACTTTTCTTTGACAGATCAGTACTGACTTTGACTATTTTTTTTCTTAGCGTTTGCTGCTAAAATACCTACTTTTCCTTTGCATATATGACTTCCTGAGGCGCACGTAGAAGCTCCTACAATAGGTTCAGTATTATTAGCCGCTTTATTACTTAAATTAGGTACCTATGGTTTGATACGTTTTGGTATTTTTTTATTTCCTTACGGTACTATAAATTTTAGTGCTTTTGTAAGTTTATTAGCTATGATTAGTATAGTGTATACAAGCATGATTGCTATAAGACAAATAGATCTTAAAAAAATAATTGCATACTCTTCTGTTGGTCATATGAATGTAGTTTTATTAGGTATCATTTTAATAAATGTAGATAACCTAGAAGGAGCTATATTTCAAATGATTAGTCATGGGGTTGTATCAGGGGCACTTTTTTTTTGTGTTGGAGCCCTTTATAAACGTTATAAAGTAAGATCTCTAAAATACTTTGGAGGCTTGATGCAAACTAATCCGCTATTATGTGTTATGTTTTTAATATTCTTCATGGGTAATATAAGTTTTCCTGGAACAAGTAGTTTTGTTGGAGAGTTCGTGTTATTTATGGGGATGTTTAACTATACTAGTACTTTAGTATTTATTGCAGCTACAAGTATGGTTTTAGGTGCTATTTATAGTCTTTGAACTTTTAATCGACTAAGTTTCGGTAATTTACGTAATTTAACTTTACGTAACCATACTGATTTAAATAAGAACGAAATTTACATTTTTTCAGTCTTACTTTACTTTTTATTTTTATTAGGTTTACAACCATCTATAATATTTGAAAATTTACACTTTGAGTGTCTGAATATTATAGAACATATTAAACTTCAAATAGTCTAACAATTTTTCATACATTACATATGAATATGTAGCTCAGTCGGTAGAGCACCGGACTTTTAATCCGTTGGTCCCGGGTTCGATTCCCGGCGTGTTCATCTTTTAAAATATAAAAATGACTTTAAAAAATAACTTTTATCTGATACAAAAACAAAAAAATATATCTTGTGTTATAGGTGCAAACGGTGATCTTATAGATTTATTCTCTTTAAATAAACTATTCAGTATCAACGGTAATTCTTTAAATCTAATTTATGATGATAATACATCTTCTTCGTTTATAGATTTTCCTTGTTTTTATAGATCTAACTTTTCTATAAATAAAAACAAAAATTTTAATAATATATTTATTCTAGGATCTAATCCTAGATATGAAAACAGTGCAGTACAATTATATTTACGAAACATGACAAACGAAAATACTACTAATATTTTTACTTTAAATAATTATAATAGACTTACTTTTAGAAATAAAACTATAGGTACAAGTAACAATTCTTTTATAAATATTTTTGAAGGAAAAGAAAAGTTTTTATTAAATTTTTTTGGAGCTTCTAAAAATCTATTTATAAATGGTTACAATAGCGTAAATTTAAAGAACAAAAATTGCAATATTTTTCAAAAACAATTCCTAAATTTAAAATTATACAGCTTCACTAATGAAAAGAATCAATTTTTAGATTTATCAAATAATTTAACTTTATTGGCTAATAATGAATTTAATAGATTTACTAGCTCTAAAAACATAATAAACTTTGATATAAACAAAAAACTAGGTTCTACAAACAATATTGTTTTATTCCAAAGTAATAATGTAGACAATATAGATAAAAATATATCAACTTTATATAACTTCTGTTCAAATAAAATAAATAATATTTCTTTTAAAAATAAAATAAAAAAGAAAAACATTAAATATGTCTATAATAATTTTCAAAAAAAAAGTTTGATTATAAACTTTTCAGGTTTGTTATTAAAAAGTAATAAAGTAGTTCAAAATCAAGATATGACCAAACATAATTTATTTTTTTTATATAAAAAAAGCATTTTAAAAAAAAGTCTGAATGAAATTTTTTTGAATGAATTTAATTCATTGTATAAATATAATATAAATACTAAAAAAAAAAGTTTAAATAAATACTGATTTTCTAGTTTATTCAATATTAATAAAAATCCTATAAATAACATTTTTAACAAAAACTCTTTGAGCAATTTTTTTAATAAAAATTTAAATAAAAAATATTTTACTTTCTGATGATTTATGAGTAATGTACTAACAAATAATAGAATATTTTTTTCCAATTATACAAATAGTATTAAAAATTATTATTTAAATGACGCTTTATGTAAAAACTCTTATAACATGTTATTATTAAGTTTATTAAAAAATAGACATAATATACCTTTTTAATTAAAGATGAAACATCAAAAAACTTTAATAATTCAAAAAGACGGATCTACTTATTATAAAAATTGACAAGTCAAAAAAAAAAACTTTTTTTTACTAAATAATTATAATTTTAATTTAAATTGAAAAATAAAGAAATACAAAAAAAATTTCAATAAAAACATTATTGAAAAAAACTAAAAAAATTTAAATGATCAAGTAACATAATTGGCTAATGTATGAGATTGCAAATCTTTAAATAGGGGTTCAAGTCCCCTCTTGATCTTATTATTTACCATGGAAAAATTTTCAATTAGTAAACGTTATTTAAAACACCCATTTCATATCGTAGATCCGAGTCCATGACCTTTTTTTAGTTCATTTGGAGCATTTAGCACTGTTGTAGGTTTTGTAATGACCGCACATTTTTATGACAAAGGTTCTTTATTAATGAAATTAGGATTATTATTCTTATTACTTTGTTCTATTTTTTGATGAAGAGACGTTGTACGTGAAAGTACTTTTGAAGGACAACATACTTTTTATGTTCGTCAAGGTTTAAGAATGGGTATGATTTTATTTATTGTATCTGAAGCAATGTTATTTTTTGCTTTCTTTTGAGCATTCTTTCATTCTAGTTTAAATCCTACTCCGGAGTTAGGCGCAGTTTGACCTCCAAAAGGTATAGAAGCTTTAAACCCTTTTCATGTACCTTTATTAAATACTTTTGTATTACTAAATTCTGGAGCTTTTGTTACTTGAGCTCATTATAGTTTATTAGCAGGATACAGAAAACAAACTATAAATAGCCTTTTATTTACTATAATTTTAGCAATGTTTTTCACTTGTTTACAAGCTTTAGAATATGCTCAGGCATCTTTCAACATTTCCGACAGTGTATACGGTTCTGTATTTTACATGACCACTGGTTTACATGGAGCACATGTTTTAATAGGTACTATATTTTTAACAGTATGTTTAGTACGTTTAATACAACATCATTTTACTAAAAAACACCATATTGGTTTAGAAAATGCAATTTGATATTGACATTTTGTAGACGTCGTATGAATTTTTGTTTACTTATTTATATATTGATGAGGATACGGTACAAACTAATAAAAAATTAAAAAATATTTATTAAAGTAAAGTGACGGGTGTTAATATGGGCTCATGATCCACTATTTGTAGGTTCGATTCCTACCTTTATTAATTTAAACTTTTTTATGTTATTCAAAAAATTAAAAACTCAAAAAAATTCTTCTAGTAAAAATTTTTGTACACAACCTGAAATTAAAAAACTAATTTTTAATGCAAAACATTTTGGTAAAGTTATAAAAGTTAAAGATGGTGTTGCTTTTGTTATAAATTTACGTAGCGTTACTTTCGGTGAATTAGTTTTATTTATACCTTCTGTACGTCGTTTAAAAAAATATAAACAAAACAATGATAAGCCATGAAATTTTGTTGATGGTATGGTTGTTGGTGTAAGTTCTAACTATACTTCAATCGTTGTTTTAGGTAGCGAACGTTTAGTTAAAGTAAACGATCGTTTAATAGGTAGAGGTAACGTTGTTAGCTTATACGTATCTATAGGTTTATTAGGTAGAATTATTAATCCATTAGGACAACCTATTGATAACCCAAACAAACCAATCGCAAATGATGAAAGTCCTGTAGATTCTAAATTACGTAATTATTTTTTAGGTCCAAAAATCGCAGGTTATAGAAGACCAGTTGAATTAATTGCTCCTGGTATTATTGTAAGAAAATCTGTTAATAAACCTTTATTAACTGGTTTAAATGCTATTGATAGTATGATTCCAGTAGGTTTAGGTCAACGTGAACTTATTATTGGTGATCGTCAGACTGGTAAAACAGCAATTGCTGTTGATTTGATTATTAATCAATCTTTTATTAATGAATTGTTACGTAATATTACTTTAAGTAAAAAGGCAAATAATAACAAATTATTATCTAATAAACCTTGTTATTCTATTTACGTAGGTATAGGTCAAAAACAATCTACTATTGCACGTTTAGCTAAAACTTTAGCTAAACCACGTAATTTATTTGAACGTTTTGTTGAAAAAGAACGTACTATTTTTTTTAGACCATTAAACTATAGCATTATTATTAGTTCTATTTCTTCTGATACAGCACCTATTCAATTTTTAGCTCCATATTCTGGTTGTACTATTGGTGAATTCTTTAGAGACAACGGTGAAAACGCTGTTATTATTTACGATGATTTATCCAAACAGGCAGTAGCTTACCGTCAAATGTCTTTACTTTTACGTCGTCCACCAGGCCGTGAAGCTTACCCAGGTGACGTTTTCTACTTACACTCTCGTTTATTAGAACGTGCAGCACAGTTATCTGATAACGTAGGTGCAGGTTCTTTAACCGCATTACCAATTGTTGAAACTATGGCAAACGACGTTTCTGCATATATTCCTACTAATGTAATTTCTATTACTGACGGACAAATTTTCTTAGAATCTGATTTATTTAATCAAGGTATTCGTCCAGCAATTAACGTAGGTTTATCTGTTAGTCGTGTTGGCTCCGCAGCTCAATACAAACCAATGAAACAAATTGCAGGTACTTTAAAATTAGAATTAGCTCAATACAGAGAAGTTGTTGAATTTTCTAAATTTGGTGCAAGTTTAGATGCTGAAACTAAAAGACAATTAGGTAGAGGTGCTCGTTTAATCGAATTATTAAAACAAGCACAATATGTTCCATTAGACATATCTACTCAAATAATACTTGTTTATTTAGGTATTTCAGGTATTTTAGATTTATTAGAATTAGATCAAATTCAAAATTTAAAATCTATTGTTAGTGAACATTTAAAAACCAAAGAAGAAAATAAAGTTAAAAGTAATCAATATTTACAAGAAAATGGTGTTATTGATAATACTTTCAAATATCTAGTTTGTCGTGACATTTTAGATATACGTAGTTATATAAAATTTTAATTAATTTTCAAATTTTAATCCATGTCTTTATTTAGTCCATTAGAAGGTTTTAAAAGTTTTGCATATGACTATACTTTTACAAATATTAACTCTTCCGGTGAAAATTTTAATTTAGGAGGAGGTTTTTTCAACAATTTAAATAATAGTGATTTTTTTTTTATACCTATTTTTTGATCTCAAAGTCACTTTTTTATTTCTTACTTATTTTTCATAGTTTTATTATACTTTTATTTTTATGTTTTAGATTTCCAAAAAACTAAAGAAGGTTTATACACTTTTTTTAGTGTTTTTGTTTTCGTAGTTATAATACAATTGATTTTCCATGTATTTGGTATACAAAGTTTTTACTATTACGAAATTTCTAAAAACATTAACGGTATTATAAATTTTGACGCAGTTTCTTTTCAAAGTGGTTTTATTAACATCTTTTTTATTAAAGAAAGTGTTAGTTTTATTTCTTTATTTTTATTAGTATGATTATTATCTAATTGAAATTTAACAGATACTTTATTAATACCAAAAACTGTTATTGAAATTTTAGATGAATACATCTATAAAGCTAATTTAAATTTATTTTCTGACGTTTTAGACTTAAAAAATAATCATGAAGTAAAACAATACCAAGAATTTTTTATTAAAACACATGGTTTATTATTATTTATTTTAATAGCAAACGTTCAAGGTATGGTACCTTATTCCACAACAATTACAGCAAGTTTTGTAAACACTTTTTATGTAGGTCTAGCAGTTTTTATTAACATTATATTAACAATTATTACCGAAAAAGGAGTTTTATACTTTTTTAGCTTGTTTTATCCACCAGGTTGTCCACTACTTTTAGTATTAGTTTTAAGCCCAATTGAATTTATTTCTTATTCTTTTAGAGTAGCAAGTTTATCTACACGTTTATTTGCTAATATGATGGCCGGACATACTTTAATGAAAGTTGTTGCAGGCTTTGGTTGATCTAGCTTGTTAATGGGAGATATGTATATCTTAGTACATTATGTTCCTTTCGTATTTTTATTTATTTTTACTATCTTAGAAACAGCTGTTGCTTTTATTCAAACCTATATTTTTGTAATATTAATTTATTTATATTTAAGCGATATATTTGTAGGACATTAAGAACAACTTAAGTACAAACTATTAAATACAATAGCATTTAGTTATTGTATATACAAAAATTCTTACATAAAACTTTAACGCTTAAATAGCTCAGTGGTAGAGCAAAAGACTGAAAATCTTTGTGTCAGTGGTTCAAGCCCACTTTTAGGCAAAACGTATTTTATAAATTTATTGGAATAAAAGGATTCGAACCTTTGCGTAGCAGTATCAAAAACTGTTGCCTTACCTCTTGGCTATATTCCATTTTTTACAGGAATATTATAATTAGATAATAAAAAAAGCTTTTCTTCTAAAAGTCAAGATGAAAAAATAAAGCTAATGTTTATTTTATTTATAATATTTTGTTTAATATTGAACATTTGATAATAATTCATCAACTGAGTTAACACAAAGTTAAAAGAAAAATCATTTTTTTGAAAAATTTTACTACTTAACCTATTTTTCATTAAAGGTAAAGTTAATATTAAAGAATCTATAAAATTATATAAATTGGTGCTTCGTAAAGTAATTTTACATCCTATAAAGGTATTTTTTCTTATGTTCAAATAAACATAAATTTTACGTGAAACCTGCTTATATACTTTTTGTAAAGTTAATATTTCCATTATTAATAAAAAAAGAGAAATACGTTTTTTATTAAAGTTAATACGCTCAAATGTTGTATTTAATACTATCTTTGTAATATTTTCTGAATGTTTAAATTTTTTAAGTTTTATAAACTTAGTTATTAAAAATAAGTCTCCAAAGTTATTTTTTTTTTTTTTTATGCGATTTAAATTCTTAAAATTGTTTAAAGTCATATTTTTTTTAGATCAAAAAAGATTTTAATTGAAAGTAAATTTTTTTGTATTCATTGGCGCGTAATTTTTTTGAAACGGGACCTATAATTTTAGTGGTAAAAAGCCTTTTTTTTTTATTTAGTAGTGTAATACTATTTTTTTTAAACTTTGAATAAGAACCATCTTCATTAATGGACTCTTTTGCTGTTCTAATTATTAAACCAAAAAAAATATCTTTTTTTTTTACTTTACGTTTCATTTTTAATTTTTTTATAGAAACTACTACGTAGTCTCCTACTTTACCGGTACTTAAAGCCGATGAACCTTTTAAAACTCTTATACAACCTCCTATTTTTGCTCCAGAATTATCACTAATATGTAATTTAGTTTGATTTTGAATCATTTTTATTTTACTATATGAAGAAAGTTGGATTCGAACCAACGTAGATATTATCAATAGATTTACAGTCTACCGCTTTTAGCCACTCAGCCATTTCTTCTTATTTTAATTTAAATATCTATAATATGCTGTAATTTATGTGTACACTCTAAAGGATTCGAACCTTTGACCCTCAACTTAGAAGGTTGGTGCTCTGGCCGACTGAGCTAAGAGTGCTGAATTTTTAAATTGTACTTAAATTTAATTAATTAAATTTATAGAACGTTTGTAGTTAGATTGTAATCCTGCGTCTTGATTAAACAAAAACTTTTGGTTTATTGGTTCTACAGTTAGTACTATTGCACCTACCATTCCAATGAAAAGAATGAAACCACATTCTAAAAAAGATGTAATTTCATTTTCGAATAAATGAGTGCTAAATCCTTGTAAGAAAGTTTGTGGAGAAATTAAATTTCAGAAAAAGTTGTAGTGCACGTAATTAGATGAAGTTAACAATTCACCTGATTTTGTCAATGTGGACATGTAGTTTTTTATTATAGACAGGTTTTCTAAAGAAGTATTATCTACAAAGAATAACACTAACAAAAAAATTATAAAGAAAAAATCAAACGATTTTCAGTTTTGGATGTAATTACTAACATCATTTGAAAGTTTAACATCTATCATCATTACTATAAATAAAAATAAGATAGCTATTGCACCTAAATAAACAGCTAAAAAAATTAAACCTATAAATAGTAGTTTTAAGATTACTATAAATATTGTTGATGAAAAAAACAATCCTATTAAATTTAAAATACAGTGTATAGGGTTTATGGAAAAAATACTTAAGAATCCGAAAGTTAATAATAAAGAATAATTAGTTAAAATTAGCATTTTTTTGTTTAAGTAATATTGGACTTGAACCAATGACTTTTTCGTTGTAAGCGAAACACTCTACCAATTGAGTTAATTACTCTTAATATTTAAGCCTAAGTAGATTCGAACTACTCACTTTACGCTTATCAAGCGTACACTCTAAGCCACTGAGTTATAGGCCTTTTATATTATAAATTATTATTTTTATAATATATTTTGTTAATTAATTTTACTAAAAAGTAAATAAAATTAAGAATACGATCATTAATGCAAATAATGCAATAGATTCAGTTAATGCAAAACCTAAGATAGCGAATCTAAATAATTCGTCTTTTTCACTTGGATTACGAGAAACTGCTAATAATAAAGATCCAAAAACTGAACCAATACCTACACCTGCACCTGCTAAACCGATGGTTGCTAAACCTGCTCCGATTAATTTTGCTGCTGTTACTAACATTGCTAGAAAAAAAATTTAACGTTCAAAACCTTTTAAAATTTTTTAAAATTAATTTAAAATTGGATTATAATGACTTTACACGTTTAAAAGTTTTAGCGTTGGAGTGAGTTCTTTGACCGTTTAAGGGTAATTTTAAACTATGTCTTAAGCCTTTATAAGAACGCAGCTTTTTTTTTTCTTCTATTTGTGTTTTTATAGTTCATTTTAAATTTTTCTCAATTTCAAAATTTTTTTCCATATAATTACTTATTTTATGGAAAATATTAATATTTAGTTGTTTCAATTTTAATTTTGGATTTATATTTAAATTTTTACAAATCTCTAAACTTTGAAATTTGTTGACACCATAAATTTTAGTTAGTTCATAAACAATTTTTTTTTCTTTATTCAAAATATTATTAAATAATTTTATCATTACTAGAAATTTAAATTTTATATTTTTTTAGTACCGTATTTAGATCTTGCATTTTTACGAGAATCCAAACCAGAAAAGTCATAAGGGCCTCTTATTAATTTATATCTAATACCAGGAAGATCTTTAACTCTACCTGCTCTTACTAAACTAACAGAATGTTCTTGTAAATTATGGCCCATACCTCCGATGTAAGCGTAAATACGTTTTTGATTTGTTAATCTCATCAAAGCTAATTTACGTACTGCGGAATTGGGTTTTTTAGGATTACGCGTTACAAGTTTTAATACTGTACCTTTTTTTTGAGGATTACCTTTTAGAGCTCCAAATTTTTTTGTTCTATATTTTTGTTTTCGTTCTTTTCTTATTAATTGGTTTATTGTAACCATAAAAATTAATTAAATATTTTAATGTTTTTAATTAATGAAACTTCAAAATTTAAAATATTTTTAATCATTTTAAAGTAATTAAATAAAAAGAAACGTGCGTTTATTTTTAGAAAATTTTCACTTACAGACTCATTTGCAAATAATTGTAATAAAATTAAAAATGTACAAAAAAAATATTCAATAAAAATTTCTTTATCCATTTGAGGCATTATTTTTTATACTATATTTATATTTATAAATTAAACGTTTTTTTTTGCTTTGAATTACTAATTAATTTTTTGTTTTACGAAATAATTAAATAATAACAATAAATTTTCGTCGTCAATGTTTGGAACATATTCTCCGAATAAATCTAAAGCTACAATACTAATAGGCATAAAACCGTGGTTCACACCACAAATTTCACTACACTGTCCATAAAAATTACCTGGACGCTTAATATAAGTAGAAGTTTGATTTAGTCTACCTGGACAAGCATCTAATTTTATACCTAAAGCAGGTATTGCTCAACTATGTAAAACATCTGCAGAAGTAATTAAAAAACGTACTTTAGTTTTAACAGGTAAATATAAGCTATTATCTACTTTTAATAGACGCTCGTGTTTAAATTTAACAGAGTCGGTAGGTAACATATAACTGTCATAACTAAATATTTTGTTATCTACTTCTTCAAAAACGTCTTTAATGTAAGATTTATCACCCTGGTCGTTAAAACGTTCGTTTAATAAATGTACAGGATCTAATATCTCGTAAGATCAATATCATTGATGACCTATAACTTTTATAGAAAAAATAGATTGTACTACTTCATCAATAGAATATAATAAAGAAAAAGATGGAATTGCTATAGCAATTAGTATTAAAGCAGGAATAATGGTTCAAATTATTTCTAAAACCGGTGCGTGAGTTACTACGATAGGTTCTTTTGTATTTGAACTATTAAATACGACAATACATTTTATTAGCATATATATTACGAAAATACATATAACTACTAAAAAAAAAAAAAGATCATGATGAAAATTAACAATACCTTCCATTACTGGTGTGGCTGCTACTTGGAAACCAAATTGTCAGTTAGTTGATGATTCTAAAATCAATAAATTAAACATTTATAAAAAAAGGGATTCAAACCCTCGACTTCAACCTTGGCAAGGTTACACTCTAATCACTGAGTTATTTTTATATTTTAATTTTTAAAACTATTTATTATAAGTTCTCAACGTTTACACGTTTAGTATTCATTAAAGAAAAGAATACCACTACAAAAAAGTATATTAAACCAACGAAAGTAATTGTACTTCCAAATGTTGCTATTTTATTTCAACCTTCATAAACATCTGGGTAATCAGGAATACGTCTAGGCATACCTGCTAAACCTAAAAAGTGCATTGGGAAGAAAGTTAGGTTAACACCAACGAAAGTTATTCAAAAGTGAATTTTACCTAATACTTCAGGAATTTGAGCACCACTCATTAAATGAAATCAGTAATAGAAACCTGCAAAGATTCCAAATACAGCTCCCATAGATAAAACATAATGGAAATGTGCTACTACGTAATAAGTATCATGTAAAGCAATATCTAAACCTGCGTTAGCTAAAACAATACCTGTTAAACCACCTACGGTAAATAAAAAAATAAAACCTATAGCAAATAAGCTACTGGTTTTGTTTAAATCAATAGTACCTCCTCATAAAGTTGCAATTCAACTAAATATTTTAATACCAGTAGGTACAGCAATGATCATAGTAGCTGCAGTAAAGTAAGCTCTAGTATCTACGTCTAAACCAACGGTGTACATGTGGTGAGCTCAAACAATGAAACCTAATATACCTATGGATAACATTGCATAAACCATACCTAAATGTCCAAATATAGGTTTATTAGAATTTTTACGAACTATATGACTAATTATACCAAAAGCAGGTAAAATTAAAATATAAACTTCAGGGTGTCCAAAAAATCAAAATAAATGTTGATATAATACAGGATCACCACCTCCAGCTGGGTCGAAGAAAGTTGTGTTAAAGTTTCTATCAGTTAATAGCATAGTAATAGCACCTGCTAAAACTGGTAAAGAGATTAATAATAAAAAAGCTGTAATTAAAACAGATCATACGAATAATTCTATTTTATGCATAAAGAAGCCTGGAGCTCTCATGTTAAAGATAGTTACGATAAAATTTACAGAACCTAAAATAGAAGATAATCCGGATAAATGTAGACTAAATATAGCTAAATCTACAGATGGACCAGAATGTGCTTGAATACTACTTAAAGGTGGATATACTGTTCATCCAGTACCTGCACCAGTTTCTACAAAAGAAGAACTTAATAGTAATAAAAGAGCTGGTGGTAATAATCAAAAACTTATATTATTTAATCTTGGGAAAGCCATATCTGGTGCACCAATCATAATTGGTACAAATCAGTTACCAAAACCTCCCATTAAAATAGGCATTACCATGAAAAAAATCATTAAAAAAGCATGCGCTGTAATTAAAACATTGTAAAATTGGTAGTTACCTTGTAAAATTTGGTCACCAACCCCACCTAATTCTGTACGTATCATTACAGAAATTACTGTTCCAATTACACCAGCAAAAGCACCAAAAAAAATATATAAGGTACCTATATCCTTGTGATTACAAGACATAAATCAACGAGTTACAAAATTATAAATACCAACAGTTGATAACATTATATGTGTAATTTATTACTCGTTACCGGACTTGAACCGATAATGTATAGATTTTAAGTCTACTGTGTCTACCAATTCCACCAAACGAGCTTTGAATTTTAATGTAATAATTAAAAATCGTAATAATATCTACTTTTATCAGATATAAAACTAAAATTGTTTTCAATATCATAAAGAGGTGTTAACTTAAAAATACTTTTGCCTCCTTTTTTTTTAGATGCATTTTTTTTGTGATTGTTTGTAATGCTTTTATGTCTTATATGAGCTTCTAACAAAGTACCACTTGTATTGGTAAAATCAATTACTTTTGTTTTTTTTAATTCTCAGTGTCTTGTGCGAAACTTGTTTATATTACAAGTAAGAGCGCCCACAGGACATAAGTCTACAAGATTACCGGAGAATTCACTTGTAATAAATTTAGAAATATAAGAACCAATTTCCATAGAACCTCCACGACCAAAAGCTTTAAGAGTTTCGTTATCTCCAAATTTTTCTAGAAAACGTACACATCTGGTACAGTGAATACATCTAGTCATTGTGGTTTTTACTACAAAACCTAAATTTTTATCTTCAACTTTTCTTTTGTTCAAATTAAAATTTCTACTTTTATCTGAACCAAAATCTCTTGTGTAGTCTTGTAAATCACAAACGCCTCCTTGATCACAAATAGGGCAATCTAAAGGATGGTTTACTAGTAAAAATTCTAAATTATTTTCTCTAGCCTTTTGAACTAAAGGTGTGTTAAGAAAAATTGAAGATTTATTCATTAATGGTGTGGAACAAGATACTAATGGTTTTGGAGCTTTGAAAACTTCAACAAAACACATTCTACAATTGCCTGCTATGTTTAAAAATTCGTTATAACAGAAACGAGGTAAGTTATAGTTAAAAAAATCTACAACTTGTATTATAACACCTAAGCTATTTTTTCATAAATTATATTGTATATTATTTAATCAAATAATCATTTTAAAATTTTAGTATATATATTATTATTTTATATTAATGTATTTTATAATTGTTATTATTATTAAAAAATTTTTCCAACTACAAGTTCCCTTATAGTTACCTTGTTACGACTTCGTCAGGGTTAAATTTCTGTTCGTGAACAATAAAGTCTTCTGACCAAAAAAATTTCCTTGACGTGACGGGCGGTGTGTACAAGACTTCAAAACTATTCACCGTGGCATGCTGATCCACGATTACTAGCGATTCCGTCTTCATAGAAATGAGTTCCAATTTCTAATTCGAACTAAGACAATTTTTAAAGATTTGCCTATTCTCGCGAACTCGCTTCTTTTTGTTTATGCCATTGTAGCACATGTGTAGCCCAGTTTAAAAGGGCCATGACGACTTGAAGTCGGCCTCATTTTTTCAAAAAAATGAAAATTGTTTTAGATAAATTTTTATATATTATAAAAACTTAAAACTAAAACAAAGGGTTACGCCCGTTCTGTTCTGTATGAACCACATCTCACGACACGGGCTGACGACAGCCATGCAACACCTATTAAATAAACTGGTAAGATTCTACGCGGATTATCGGATTAAACCACATGCTCCACCGCTTGTAAAAAGCCCCCGTCAATTCCTTTGAGTTTTAATCTTGCGACCGTAGTCCCCAGGCGGAATGTTTAACGCGTTAGCTTTAATACTAAATTTTAAATTTAATATTTAACATTCATTAGTCACAGTACAGACTACCAGGGTATCAAATCCTGTTTGCTCCCCGTACTTTTGTTTTATTAGCGTCAGTTCTAAAATAATCAATTGTTTTCACCCTTGGTACTCCTTCTTTTATATTTAAATGTCACCTATACATAAGAAATACTATTGATACCTTTTGAACTCATAGTTTTACAGTTTATAATCCATTAAAATTTTTGTTTTAATTTTAAGATTTACACATTCGTAAAACCGCCTAAAAACCCTTTACGCCCAGTTCGATTGAATAACACTTGCCCCCTTCGTATTACCGCGGCTGCTGGCACGAAGTTTGCCGGGACTTAACTTGATAAAGTCATTTTCTTTCTCAACTTAGAGTTTTACAACTTATTGTTTTTAAAAGCTGTCATAATCACCCAAAAAATATTACTGGATCAAGATTTCTCTCATTGTCCAATATTCCTCACTGCTGCCTTATAAAAGTTAGGGCCTTGTCTCAGTCCCAATGTGGTTGTACGTTCTCTCAAACCAACTAAGGATCTTGGGCTTGGTAAGCTTTTAACTTACCAACAACCTAATCCTATATTGTTAAAATTTAAAGCAAAAATTTTCTTTTTCAAAAAACTCCTAAAAGTTTAATTAGCTATTTAAGATTTAATTTTTTTTTTACTTAAACTTTAAAACATTTTAATACAATATATTACTCACCCGTACGCTACTCAATAATTAAATTGCGTTAAACTTGCATGTGTTAAGTATATTTTTAGTGTTAATTCTGAGCCAGGATCAAACCCACACTCTTGTTAAAAATATATTTTATAAATATATTAAATAAAAAATCACTTAAAATATTATTATTATTTTTTTTTTTACACCTGTTACGAGAATCGAACTCGTATCTTTACCGTGAAAAGGTAATGTCCTAACCACTAGACTAAACAGGCTGTGTATTTTATACGTTTACGTATTTTTTGTAAGGCTTTTTAAAGGCCTTTCTTAAATTTTGTCCTACCAAAGTGTAATGTTCAGTTTTATATTTTGAATTTCATTGATTCAATTGTTCACACATTTTCATTTTGTCGAAAATTAAACTATAAATACTTTTTGATTTTTTACTTTGAGATAAATTGATTTCTTTTTTTAGTCAATTCATGGACATGAAATTTTTTTTATAAGTAAACAGTGGAAGAAGTTTATAATTGACATTAATTTTTTTTTTCTTCGCATTTTTTTTACCCATACTTTTTTCTAATAAAAAAATATAAGCTTTGTTTTGTTTGAATCATTTATTAATCATTTTTAAATATATTCAATTGTTTGAATTTAAATTAGTATTATGTTTATACTTAATTAATTTTGATGAATTGTATAAAATGTTGTCTAATTGTTTTACTAATATTTTTTTTTTACCATTTTTTACAAAAAACTGTAAAATTGTTTTGAAATTGCTTTTCATTGTTTTTATATAAAATTTAAACTTTAAATTACTGTCAATCTAAAGCTCCCATATAGATTTCATAAACAAAACCTAAAATTAAAATAATAAGAAAAATAATCATAGCAACAAATGCTTTAAAGTCTAAAAAACCAAATGACATTCCTCATGGAAATAAATAAATAACTTCTATATCGAAAATTAAAAATAATATCGCTACTATATAAAAGCGAATGTCAAATTTGTTTCTCGCATCTTCAAACGGTTCGAAACCACATTCATATGCTGAAATTTTTTCTTTGTATACTTTTTGTTGTATTAAAATATAAGATACTATTACTAAAATAATACTTAAAATTATACTCAATAATCCAAAAAAACCTAAATTTTCTATAATTGATTTATAAATAAATTGGTTATAATAAAAGAACATCTAAAATTAATTATTAATCATTAAAAATAAAATAATTATACTAGTTAAAACTAATAAATTGAGATTTACGTAAAGTAAAATTAAAGGTAAATTAATTAAAACTAATAAAATTAAAATAGTTACTATAAAAATAATATAAACATAATGATATAAAAAGCTAAAGGTTAATTGGTTTACTTTTAAAGTATTGTTATAAATTAGTAATGAAATACCATTTGGTCCTAATAATTCTAAAATACCCCTATCGATATTTTGATACATTTGTTTATAAGCAACATTTAAAAACCTTTGACTGATTCATTCATTAAAAACTTTATCAAAAAATCATTTCCTATTTAAAAAGTTATAAACTTTCATAGTTAATGAAGATATTTTTCACTTAAAAAAATTAAAAGATAAAAAATCGCTACTATACAATAAAGATGCTGTAAAAGCACTTATAAAACCTAACATCAAAGGTATATCTTTTATATAGTTATCTAAATTTTCAGCTTCGAAAAGTAATCAGTTTTGTGATTTAACATAAATTGAATTTTGTCAATAATTTGTACCTACTCCAGCAATGAAATCTTTAGAAAAAAAACCAATATAAAGTGCAAAAATCATTAATATTAATAAAGGTACAGCCATAACATAATTACTTTCATGAGAATTTAATAACGATTTTTTAAAACTTAAAGGATCTTCTATGAAAGTATAAAAAAAAGATCTTGTAGAATAAAATACTGTAGTCAATACAGATAAGTGACCTAATAAACTTGCAAATTGCCCGTCCATTGTATGTTGAACGTTTGTTATTTCTAAGATAGCGTCTTTAGAATAAAATCCTGTGGAAAAAGGAAAGCCTTCAAGTGCAAAAGAACCAACGATCATACATAAACTTGTAAAGATAATAAAGTCTGATAGACCCCCCATTTTTCTCATATCCTGTTCATCACTTAAAGCGTGAATTACAGAACCTGCACTTAAAAATAATAAAGCCTTAAAAAAAGCGTGATTATACAAATGAAAAAAACTTATTTGGTAATTAGATAGACCAGCTACTAAAAACATGTAACCTAATTGACTACAAGTGGAGTAAGCTATGACACGTTTTAAATCATTTTGTGTTAAACCTACGGTACCCGCCAAAAAAGCTGTAAAAGCTCCTAAAAAAGTTATTATTACCATAACGCTAGGAACATTCTCAAATATAGAAGAACATCTTATTATTAAAAAAACACCTGCTGTAACCATAGTAGCTGCATGAATAAGCGCAGAAACTGGGGTGGGACCCTCCATAGCATCAGGTAATCAAGTATGTAAACCTATTTGGGCAGATTTACCCATACAACCTATAAATATAAACAAACAGCCTAACGCTAATATGTTAACTTCTGTATTAAAAAATATAAAATGATTGTTAATATATTCTGGTGCTAACATAAACATTGTAACGTAATTAATGTTTTTGAATAAATAAAAAAATATGAAAATACCAATAGCTAATGCAAAATCACCTATACGATTTATAATCATAGCTTTGATAGCAGCTTTATTAGCTTGTATACGTTGAAATCAAAAATTAATCAGTAAGTAAGAACATAAACCAACACCTTCTCAACCAACGAACATTTGTAATAAATTATCTCCAGTTACTAATATTATCATGAAAAAAGTAAATAATGATAAATAAGATATAAAACGTTTTATAAAAGGATCTTCTCCCATGTATTCTAGAGAATATACGTGTACAGCTGTTGATATAGATAGTATAACAAAAAGCATTAAAACACTTAAAGTATCAAAAGTGAACCCTCAGGAAATGTGAATAGTTGTTGACACTATTCAGTCACATAATTTAATATAACATTCTGCGTTACAAAAAATTACTTCGTATATTAAAAAATAAGTTAAAAATAAAATAAATAACATATTCATACAAGCTAAACGTAATAAATGTTTTTTATTTAATAAAAAACCAAAAAGTTGTATAATTAATGTATTTAAAAGAGGTATAAAAACTATAAATAAATAAATTTGATAAAAATTGAAATTTTCAGATTTAGTATGTAAAATGCAATATTAAATAATATTTTATATTTGGAAAGACTTGAACTTTCATCTATAGATTCGTAGTCTACTACTCTATCCCATTAAGCTACAAATACGTAATAATTTTTTAAAATTTTAAAATTTAGTTTTGATTTTGAAAAAACTTTCAACAGATAATAATTGAAAGAATAAAAAATAGAAAAAAGATACTAGTGCAGAAAGTTCTAAAAAAGGAAATTCTACAACTTCTTGACCAATTCATCCTAAAATAACTGCAGTAAATACAAAAAAAACAAAGTTTAATATAGATAAAGGTTTAAAAGTATTAGATCTAAAAGGAGAACTGTCTAGTCAACTTAGAAAGAATAATATAACTATAGCTCAAAACATAGATAGAACACCTGCTAATTTGTCAGGAATTGCTCTTAAAATAGCGTAAAAAGGTAAGAAGTATCATTCAGGTACAATATGTGTAGGAGTAACTAAAGGTTGTGCTTCGATATAATTATCAGGGTGACCTAATAAGTCAGGAGCATTTGCTACAAATAAACCAAAAAATGTTACGAATAAAACTAAAGCGTATAAATCTTTTACAGCTAAATAAGTAAAAAAAGGTATTTTATCAATATTAGAGTTAATACCTAATGGATTGTTAGAACCAAAATCGTGTAATAAAACTAAATGTAAAAGAGCAACACCAGCTATTAAAAATGGAACCATAAAGTGTAAACTGAAAAATCTATTTAAAGTAGGGTTATCAACACTGAAACCTCCTCATAATAGTTGTACTACGTCGTTACCTATTTTAGGAATTGCAGAAAATAAATTAGTAATAACTGTCGCACCTCAAAAACTCATTTGTCCTCAAGGTAAAACATAACCCATGAAAGCTGCTGCCATCATTAAAATAAAAATTAGAATACCAGAAGCTCATAAATGAGTACGTGGTTGGGTATAAGAACCGTAAAATAAACCTCTACAGATGTGTAAATAAATCACTATAAAAAACATAGAAGCTCCATTTGCGTGTAAATATCTTAAACCATAACCACCCATAACGTCACGCATGATATGTTCTAAGTCAGCGAAAGCTGTGTTAATGTTTGCGGTATAATGCATTGCTAGTAAAATACCTGTAATAATTTGTGAAACTAAAACTATACCTGCTAAAGATCCAAAGGATCACATGTAGGATAAATTTGAAGGTGTTGGGTAAAATCATATGTGATTACTATAAGTAGCACCTAGTTGTGTTTTTAAAATTGATAATGTTTGTTTCATAATAGAAAAAAGTTAAGGCGAGTAACAGGACTTGAACCTGCGGCATATAAGATCACAACTTATTACTCTACCAGCTGAGTTATACCCGCCATTTAATTAAATAAACTATTTTTTACTTTTTAATAACGAAAGCGAGATTTGAACTCACGTCAGACAGAACATGAATCTGCTATTTTACCGTTAAACTATTTCGTCCTTTTTTTTATAACTCATTGTTTAATTTAAATAGATAGATATTATAAAAAGTTTTTATAGGTATTGAATATATA